>ENA-OWNT01000761-OWNT01000761.1-seawater-metagenome-genome-assembly--contig:-NODE-761-length-58369-cov-7.342877_pt1 | contig 58369 bp, 49 predicted proteins | sample MGYA00238136_ERZ651165 | MGnify/ENA primary metagenome ERZ651165 (study PRJEB26861, sample SAMN08777766) | seawater metagenome | isolation source: coastal seawater | place: USA: Florida | collected... | reverse complement strand
GAACCACTATACCTGCGGTAACACGCCGCGATTACGAACATTTTAACTCTCGCTGAGTGGGTAATGATCTATGCGGATTGGTATAGAATGCATTCAACGTATTTTCCTAACTAGAATGCCCTTCTTCAGAACATATCTGGCACATCCACTCACTGAACATAGAGCCTAGCATTGCTTTGTTTTTGTACATCTGGGCATGAGTGAGTATACTCTGCGTAACTTAACTTCGAGTTTTTTGCCTAAGCTAAGTTCCACTAACAATAAAAAACAACAAGGGAATGTTATGTCTTCTAATAAGGCTCTCTTACCTACGACACTAGTTACTTTGCTACTGTTGGTTTGCTCTTTCTCCACACTGGGCGCAGATCAAACTAAGGCAGAACCCGAGTACGAAAAATTCAGTTCTTTGCCAACCTATTGGACACCGTCGCTGTCACCCGATGGCTCAAAAATCGCTTTTGTTCAAAACGTTGAGCAAGAAGAAGCGTTTGCCATGCTTGCCACTTACGACTTAAAAAAGGGTGAAAAGCACTATCTACTGCGATCGGACAATGAACGCGTAAAAATTAACTGGTACAACTGGGTGAACAATGAACGGCTGGTGGTTAGCGCTCGTTACGAAACCCGCCGTGGCACCACGAAAGTTCACGACACACGGTTGTTAAGCATTAAGTTTGACGGTGAAGGCGGTGCATTCAACTTGGTTGAATGGGAGAGAATAAAGCGTCGAGCAGGTAACCCGAACCACATTCCTCAATTTCACGATGACGTTATCGACTGGCTGCCTGACGATCCAGAACATATTCTAATTGCCTTAGACGCTGAGGTGTTGGGGCTGCCGTCGGTTTACAAAATCAATGTTAATGATGGTGGCGTAAGTCGCATTATTCGCGGGAAAAAACGCATTAGAGATTGGATGACGGACCAACAAAATAACGTTCGTATAGGTGTTTCGCTTGATTACGATACAGGAGAGCGAGAAGTCTTTCTAAAAGAAGGAGACGATTGGCGCACCTTATTTGCTTACAACGCTATGTCTGACAAGGGTGAATACCCAGTTGGCTTTGCAAAAGACCCAAATATTCTTTATTTCAAAGGTTATAAAGGAGACTTCCGTGCATTGTACACCTTAAACCTTACTACTAATGAGCGAACAGAGGTGTATGCTGATGAAGGGTACGATGTTAATGGTAGCCTTATCTATTCACCGGTTACCCGCGATGCAATAGGAGTACGCCATGACGGTCGACATTATTGGGATGAACGTTACGTCGCTCTTCAAAATGGTATCGATGCTGGTCTTCCTGATTACGACAATACCTTAGTGAGCTTTAGCGACGACGAACAAACATATATTGTTTATTCAGAGTCTGACACCTTACCAGGAGTTTATTTGCTGGGTGACCGTAAAGAAGGCACGTTAGTGATGCTTTTTGAGCAATATGCTCAAATAGACCCGGCAAAATTATCTGAGCATATGTTAATTGAATATGAAGCCAGAGACGGCATCAAAATCGAAGCGTATTTGACTTTACCAAAAGGCGAAGGCCCGTTTCCTACCATTATTCATCCCCACGGCGGCCCTGGAGCAAGAGATTTCAGTGGTTTCGACTATTGGACAGCGTATTTTACATCGAAAGGTTATGCAGTACTAAGGCCTAACTTTAGAGGTTCTAGAGGGTATGGGTACAGCTTTGCGCAAAGCCAAATGAAAGGCTGGGGCTTGGCTATGCAAGATGATATCACCGATGCGGCAAACTGGATGGTAGAACAGGGGCACGCTGAGCAAGACAATATGTGTATTGTGGGCGCTAGCTATGGCGGTTACGCCGCCCTGATGGCAACTGTCAAAACCCCGGATCTGTTTAAGTGTGCGGTGAGCTTTGCTGGCGTAAGTTCACTTAAACACGTCATTATTCATTCTCGCCGTTTCCTGAACAATGAATTTGTGAAAAACCAAATTGGGGATGATTATGACGACCTTGAAGCGCGCTCGCCTTACTACAATGCGAAAGGGATAAAGACGCCAATTTTGCTGGTACATGGAGAGGAAGATAGAGTTGTCCCTCCACTTCATAGTCGCTACATGGCTGACGAGTTAGATGATTACGACAAGGTCTACAAGTATGTAGAGCTTGAAAGTGGCGACCACAATTTGTCTATTCAGCGAAATCGTCATATTTTCTTTAAGGAAATGGATGCATTTTTAGACCAACACCTTAGGCCAGCGAGTAAAGCGAGTGCTGCAACGGCAAACGTTTCAGCTTCCGAGTAACACCCGTTAAATGCACCAGTATTTACGACAAGATTTTGCTTGGCTGGCGGCTTTTTAACCAAGTTTCAGGTATACTCAATAAGGCGCGTTAATTTCGCGCCTTTTTAATTTCCCCCACTTTATTTCATATTCGAGACTTTATGCCCCAGACTTCTAATGGCGTATCTGAGGATACTGCAGTTGTGCAAAAGCCAGCGCTTGGCCTTGTTGAATTTGTTGCGCTAATGGCTACGATGACATCCCTTGTCGCGTTGAGCATTGACGCTATGCTGCCTGCGTTGATTCAAATTGGCGAGTCACTACAGGTCGCCGAGGCGCATCAAACCCACTTAATCGTTACCGTGTTCTTTTTAGGCATGGCACTGGGTCAAATGTTCTTTGGGCCTTTTTCCGATAGCCGCGGCCGTCGCCTAACTATATTAGTGGGTCTGTGTATTTTCGCCTTAGGTACATTTGTTTGCATGATGGCCACTAATTTGGAGACCATGCTGGTAGGTCGCGTTATTCAAGCATTTGGGGTGTCTGGGCCACGAATAGCCTCTATGGCAATTATTCGCGACCTTTACGTTGGCGATGCGATGGCAAAAGTCATGTCGTTTATCATGATGGTGTTTATATTAGTGCCTATGTTGGCGCCTATTATTGGGCAAACGGTGATGGAGTTGACCTCATGGTTCCATATTTTCACTATGTTTCTCATTGTGGCTACCATGGCCGGCATTTGGTTTTTTTCTCGTCAAGGGGAAACCCTGCCAAGAGCAAGGCGTAAAAAGTTTTCATGGGCGCAGTTTTTCGCATCTTCAAAGTTCATTCTAACTAACCCAGCAGTGATGGGTTACACCTTTGCCATGGGCTGTATTTTTGGGGCATTCTTGGCGTATTTAAGTGCTTCGCAAACCATATTTACTGTGTTTTACAACGTAGGTGAATGGTTTCCCTACATCTTTGCAACGCTTGCTTTTTCAATTGGTCTCGCCTCTTACTTTAACGGCAAAATGGTAATGCGTTTTGGGATGCGCAAGCTTTGTCGTTTTGCACTTAAAGGGGTTAACGGGTTTGCCGTTGTGTATTTAGCGTTGCTGTTGGCGTACGACGGCTTGCCGCCTTTAATTCCTACGGTTGCGGTTATGTTTGTAGGCTTTTTCTTTGTGGGCATACTGTTTGGTAACTTAAACGCCATGGCGATGCAGCCGCTTGGCGATATGGCAGGTTTAGGCGCGGCCATAATTGGCTCATTTTCTAGCCTTTTCTCGGTGCCTGTTGCACTGTTCGTCGACAGTTTCTTAAATGGAAATTTAATGCCTATCGGCTGGGGATTTCTCGTCTTTTTTGCTTTGTCTTACGTATCCGTACGCTATGCTGAGCGCGTTCGTGAAGGTTCTATTTAGAAGGTGTATCGGCGTGTCGCAGTGGTCAGTTGCGTAAGAAAGATACTTATTAGCAGGCTTACGGACATAAAAAAGCCCGACCAAAATGGTCGGGCAAGAGGGCTTAGTTAAGCACCTAACGACAGAAACTGTCCTAACCTATGATGGCCTTCATGTCAGTCATGTAGCCACGTAAGGTCTTACCTACCGATTCCACACCGTGTGAGCGGATGGCTTCGTTAATTTCAACAAGGCGTTTGTTCTCTACCTGATTAGAAGTAGCGGCTAAACCCTTACCGATAACGCTGGTATCAATGGTAGGCATAAATTTCTCACGCAAAATTGGAATTGCTGCGTTAGCAAACAAATAGTTTCCGTATTCTGCTGTGTCTGAAATAACCACGTTCATTTCATACAAACGCTTACGTGCGATTGTGTTAGAAATAAGCGGTGTTTCATGCAGTGATTCATAGTACGCAGACTCAGGTAAAATACCGGCTTCAACCATTACGTCGAACGCAACTTCAACACCACACTTGATCATGGCAACCAGTAAGATGCCGTGGTCAAAGAATTCTTGTTCACTGATTTCACCTTCATAAGCCGGTGCGTTTTCAAACGCGGTTTCACCGGTTTCTTCACGCCACTTAAGCAGGTTCGCATCGCCATTGGCCCAATCTTCCATCATGGTGCGAGAGAACTCACCGCTGATGATGTCGTCTTGGTGCTTTTCAAATAGCGGACGAAGTAAATCAGTTAACTGCTCAGAAAGCTCAAACGCTTTCACTTTCGCAGGGTTTGAAAGACGGTCCATCATGTTAGTCACACCGCCAATCTTAAGTGCTTCAGTAATAGCTTCTAGGCCGTACTGAATAAGTGCACCTGCGTATCCTGGCTCGATACCGTCATCAACCATTTTTTCAAACGCAAGTACCGCTGCAACTTGTTGCATACCACACAAAATGGTCTGCTCGCCCATGAGGTCAGATTTAACTTCAGCCACAAATGATGACTCAAGTACACCTGCGCGGTCACCGCCCGTTGCACTTGCAAGTGCTTTGGCTTGATCCCAACCTTTACCTTCAGGGTCGTTTTCTGGGTGTACAGCAATCAGAGTTGGTACACCGAAGCCACGCTTATATTCTTCACGTACTTCAGAACCCGGGCTTTTCGGCGCACACATGATTACTGTGATATCGCTACGAATTTGCTGTCCTTCTTCAACGATATTGAAACCGTGAGAGTAGCCTAGCGTTGCACCTTCTTTCATAAGCGGCATAACGGCTTCGACTACGCTAGCGTGCTGCTTATCAGGTGTTAAGTTATATACTACGTCTGCTTCTGGAATGAGCTGTTGGTAAGTACCAACGGTAAATCCGTTACTGGTTGCGCGCTTATATGAGTCGCGTTGCTCATCAATGGCTGCTTGACGCAGCGCATAAGAAACATCTAACCCTGAGTCACGCATATTCAAGCCTTGGTTAAGGCCCTGCGCGCCGCAGCCTACAATGACAATTTTCTTGCCTTTTAAGAACTGACAACCGTCAGCGAATTCATCGCGTGCCATGAAACGGCAGCGGCCAAGCTGATCTAACTGCTGGCGAAGTGACAGGGTGTTGAAATAATTAGCCATAAAAATTTCCGAACAACATTCATTTTTGTCAATATCAAACACCGACCTTGGTGTTGACAGACCTCGTCTATGACGACTTGATATTGAGACTAAAAGATTTCTTTTGTTTTGGAAAATGATATATTTGCAAGATAATATTGCATAAAGTGAAATGTTTATGGATTTTCGCAGTCTACAGCTGTTCAATCACCTAGCTACCAGCCTGCATTTTGGCATTACCGCCGAGGCCATGTATGTGTCGCCTTCTACGTTAAGCCGGGTTATTCAACGCCTTGAGGACGAGTTAGGCTGCACGTTGTTTAAACGTGATAACCGCAAAGTGGCGCTAACCCACAGTGGGCACAAGCTGCTGTCTTTTTCAAAGCAAGCGCTGAAAGATTGGCAGCAGCTAAAGGTCGACTTAAAAGAAGATAACGACGCATTGCAGGGCGAGCTCAGCGTATTTTGCTCGGTTACCGCTAGTCAAAGCCACTTACCCGCTATGCTTAGACAGTTCAGGCAACAGCACCCGGGTGTTGATATACGCCTAATTACCGGCGATCCTGCCCTTGCGATAGAAAAAGTGAAAGGCAAACAGTGCGACTTATCTATTGCTATCTACACCCCTGATATGCCGACAGATTTACATTTCACCGCGCTTGATAATGTACCTTTGGTACTTATTGCTCCAAGAGAGTGGCGACTTACTCAACTAAGCCAGTTGGACTGGACCAAGCATCAGGTGATTATGCCCGAAACTGGCCCAACCCGTCGTACTGCCTATCACTGGTTTGCTGAACACGGTATTCGTCCAAATGTGTATGCTTATGTCGGCGGTAACGAGGCCATCGTGAGCATGGTGGCACTTGAATGTGGCGTGGGATTTGTGCCTAAAGTGGTACTTGATCACTCCAGTATGGCCAATGCTGTAACCCAAATACCTGTTGAAGATATTGAGCCTTATGCTTTAGGTTTATGCTGCTTGCAGGATAAGCAAAACGAGCCGCTTATAAACGCCTTTATGCAGCTTAATTTGCAAGCGCGAGGCTAAGTTTAAGGCATAGCTGGTGCTCAGCTAGCGCTCAACTGTTTAATAAGGTTATCGAGGGCGCGATAGCCCAATGCTTCTGCAATGTGCGCCCGCGATACGGCGTGCTCATCTTCAAGATCTGCAATGGTTCTTGCCACTTTTAACGTGCGATGAAACACCCGCATAGACAAATTAAGCTGTTTAGCAGCGGCTTGTAGAAACTGCAAATCAGCGTCATCTAGCAGACATATATCGGCAAGCTCACCCGCGTGCAGCGCACCATTTGGCTTGCCTTGCCGTAGCCCTTGTTTGTGACGAGCTGCAATGACTCGCTTTCGCGTTGCGTGTAGCGAGTCGTCAGGTCTATTGGCACGCTCTGGCAGGTCGTAGTCAGGTAGCCGAGGCACTTCGACTTGTATATCAATTCTATCAAGCAGTGGGCCCGATAACCGGTTCAAGTAGTTGAGCTGTTGCTGCGGGGTTAGTCGGTTATCATCAATATCACCCGTCGGGCTTGGGTTCATTGCCGCTACTAATTGAAAGTTAGCGGGGTATGTCGCGCTTCCTGAAGCACGAGACAAATGCACGTCGCCGGTTTCAAGTGGCTCGCGCAATACATCCAGTGCCTTTCGCCCAAATTCAGGCAGTTCGTCTAGAAACAAAATACCATTATGAGCCAGCGATATTTCACCCGGTACAGGGTTTGAGCCACCGCCAGTAAGCGCCACCGCAGAGCTAGTATGATGGGGCGAGCGGAGGTGGCGAGTTAGAAAACGGTCTGCATGCAGTTTTTCGCCTTTCACAGAGTGAATGGCAGCCACTTCCAACGCCTCTTCCTCGCTCATATCAGGTAAGAGCGACAGCATTCGGCTGGCGAGTAAGCTTTTGCCTGTGCCTGGAGGGCCAACCATCAAAAGATTATGTGCACCACTTGCCGCGATAATAAGCGCTCGTTTGGCCTGCTCTTGGCCGATAATGTCATCCCACCCTGTTAAGGTTTTGTTAGGCGCCCGTGAGGTAAACGGCTGGCCTTTGGCGAGCTTTTTGTTGCCGGTAAGGTGTTCATAAACAGACAGTAAATCGAAAGCGGGATAGCGCGTTGCGTGAGAAACCAATGCAGCCTCTACGTCATTATCACCCGGGTATACGAGCGCAATGTCTTCGTGTGCAGCTGCCATTACCACAGGAATTAGCCCGTTTACTGGCTTTATTTCGCCGTTTAATGCAAGCTCGCCCACAAAGGCAATGTTAAGTAGGCTAATGTCTGAGATGTAGCCCGACGCAGCTAAAATGCCTACGGCAATGGGAAGGTCGAACCGCCCGCCAAACTTGGGAATATCTGCTGGCGCTAAATTGACGGTTATTCGTTTTGCGGGAAACTCAAAACCACTGTTTATCAGGGCGCTGCGTACTCTTTCTCGCGCTTCTTTAACGCTGGTTTCTGCCATACCGACCAGTTGAAAAGCAGGTAAACCATTAGCTAGGTGAATCTCTACACTTACCTCTGGCGCTGCCACGCCCTGCCCTGCAAAGGTTTTAACAACAGCCATTCCCATAATCTAAACAACCTCCTCTCGCTGAATACTTATGATTCGTGGTTATGAAACGCAAACGTGTCAGCGCGGTAAAAATGTAAGCCAACGCAGTCAGCGTAAACTTTAGAGAGAGTCGGGATAAGATGTAACTGTACTAACGATGGGATCTACTGAGAGTGCATAAAACGCTTGGCATGTAATGATCCTGCTCAGCAAACTTAGGCTAGTGCTAGTGGTGGTCGTTGTAGAAAACGGGCAGCTGCCAATGCCAGCGCATGGCGCCAAGCCTAAACAGTACGGTTGTGACAAGGGCCGCAATACCACACCACTGTGTGGCGAGTTCCATTTGCATGCCTATTCCATAAACCACGCCCCCTGCAATACAGGTCATGGCATACAGTTCGCCGTTGAGTACCAGCGGTACCTCTCGGCAAATAACGTCCCGTAACAGACCGCCAAACACGCCGGTAATGGTGCCCATGGCAACCGCCACGGCCATGCCTGTGTCGTTGGCTAAGGCTTTCTCTATGCCAACTACGTTAAAAAGCGCGAGCCCAAAAGCATCGGCAATTAATAAATAGTGAAAAGGAAAGCGTGGACTAATACGCAGCCAGATAATGGGTATAAAGGCGGCTATCAGTGTGGTGTATAAATAATCGGTATCGGCAATCCAGAAGACCGGGACATCTAACATGACATCACGCAGTGTTCCGCCGCCAATGGCGGTTGCGCTGGCAAGCACGACCACGCCAAATCCATCCATACGCTTTTGATAGGCCATCAGGGTGCCGGAAATTGCGCACACTGCAACCCCCGCTAAGTTTAACCAATGAAACCAATCAAACATCTTCTTGTACCCTTTTACTACCCTTAAAAACTCGCCATTCCTACCGCAAAATACTTGATCAGGCCTTATGTTTCATGCTATTTCTTTGCCCAATATCGAAACGTACTGTTGAGATTACGGTTCGTGATATTGAGTGATGAGGTAAAGCCATAACCTCTAACGAACAACATTTCATAATTACAATGCCAATGGATATAGGTATTGTATGTCAAATATATCATATAAAACAAAGCGCTACTGATGTGTTAGCAGTTAGGCTTTGTTGCTCCTCGCTTTGAACGACCTTAGATGATGTGTTACATCATCAGTATGACATGCAATTTTGAGTAAAACAGCGCGTATTGGAAGTTGAGCCAAAGCATTACTGGTTTACCACTGTTTTTTAGTTTCACAAAAAGGTCTAGCGCCTAAACCTAGAACCTTAAATTAACGGGAAGGATTTATGCCCAAGTTACGTTCAGCAACTACCACCCAAGGTAGAAATATGGCGGGAGCTCGCGCGTTATGGCGAGCAACTGGAATGAAAGACTCTGATTTCGGCAAGCCTATTATTGCTATTGCGAACTCATTTACGCAGTTCGTACCTGGGCATGTTCACCTAAAAGATCTCGGCCAATTAGTGGCACGCAGCGTTGAAGAAGCGGGTGGTGTGGCGAAAGAATTCAACACTATCGCAGTGGATGACGGTATCGCCATGGGGCACAGCGGTATGCTGTATAGCTTACCATCTCGAGAAATCATTGCTGATGCAGTGGAATACATGGTGAACGCACATTGCGCCGATGCCATCGTTTGTATTTCTAACTGCGACAAGATTACCCCGGGAATGCTAATGGCGTCTATGCGCTTGAACGTACCGGTCATTTTTGTGTCTGGGGGCCCAATGGAAGCGGGTAAAACCAAGCTTTCAGACCAGCTTATTAAACTAGACTTGGTTGACGCCATGGTAGCGGCTGCTGACGACAAAGTTAGCGATGCTGATACCGACGAAATTGAGCGCTCAGCCTGCCCTACCTGCGGCTCATGTTCAGGGATGTTCACCGCGAACTCCATGAACTGTCTAACCGAAGCGTTAGGTTTATCCTTGCCGGGCAACGGCTCTATGCTGGCTACCCACGCCGACCGTGAAGGTTTATTTAAACAAGCGGGCAAACAAATTGTTGAGCTGTGCAAGCGTTACTACGGCGACGATGATGACAGTGTATTACCACGTAATATCGCTAACTTTAAGGCTTTTGAGAATGCCATGAGCTTGGATATTGCCATGGGTGGGTCGACCAATACCATTTTGCATCTGTTAGCAGCGGCAATGGAAGGCGAAGTGCCGTTTACTATGGCAGACATCGACAGATTGTCTCGCAAAGTGCCTCACCTATGCAAAGTGGCACCTTCAACACCCAAATACCACATGGAAGACGTACACCGAGCGGGTGGCGTTTTGGGTATTTTGAACGAGCTAAATAAGGCTGGCTTGCTGAACACCGATGTTAATCATGTTTTAGGAAAACCGCTTACCGACGTTATCAGCGAGTGGGACATCACTAACCCTGAAAACGAAGACGCTATTATCTTTTATCGCGCGGGTCCTGCGGGTATTCGCACGACAAAAGCATTTAGCCAAGATTGTCGCTGGGACGAAGCCGATGACGACCGCGAAAACGGCTGCATTCGCTCTATCGACCATGCGTTCAGTCAAGAAGGTGGCCTAGCCGTGCTTTACGGTAATGTGGCTGAAGATGGCTGTATTGTAAAAACGGCTGGCGTAGATGAGTCTATTCTTAAATTCAACGGAACTGCGAGAATCTACGAAAGCCAAGATGATGCGGTAGCAGGTATCTTGGGCGATGAAGTAAAAGCCGGTGATGTGGTCTTCATTCGCTACGAAGGTCCCCGCGGCGGCCCGGGTATGCAAGAAATGCTGTACCCAACGTCTTACTTGAAATCTAAAGGGTTAGGCAAGCACTGCGCTTTGGTAACAGACGGACGCTTTAGTGGCGGTACCAGCGGGTTGTCTATAGGTCACTGCTCACCTGAAGCCGCCAGTGGTGGTGGCATTGGTCTAGTGGAAGATGGCGATAAAATTGAAATAGATATCCCCAATAGAAGTATCAATATTGCTATTAGCGATGAAGAACTAGCAGAACGCCGCGCGAAAATGGAAGCCAGTGATAAGCCTTGGAAGCCGAAAGATCGCGTTCGTGAAGTCTCCACATCTCTTAAAACCTTTGCGGCGTTAGCAACCAGTGCCGATAAAGGTGCAGTGCGTGATGTGACTAAGCTGGAAAATCTATAATGGCAGCCGAACACGTTAGCGATCATGAATATTTGAAGAAGATCTTACTTGCCCCTGTTTACGATGTAGCAGTGGCAAGTGAACTTTCCTATATGTCTTTGCTTTCAGCCGAGCTTGGCAATGAAATTTTTCTGAAACGCGAAGATCAGCAGCCGGTAAAAAGCTTTAAGCTGCGCGGTGCCTATAACCGTATTTGCTCACTAAGCGACGAGCAATTGCAAGCTGGCGTAATTGGCGCCTCGGCGGGTAATCATGCGCAAGGCTTAGCGTACAGTGCAAAAATGAAAGGTATTCAGGCGACTATTGTCATGCCTGAAACCACGCCTGATATCAAGGTAGACGCAGTACGACGCTTCGGCGGTGAAAACGTGAATGTGGTATTGCATGGCACCAGCTTTGATCAAGCAAGTAGCCATGCAAAAGCATTATGTGAGACCCACGGTTATACCTTTGTTCCGCCCTTTGACGACCCCGATGTCATTGCAGGGCAAGGTACAGTCGCGCGAGAGTTGCTAGAGCAAAACCCACACCTCGATATCTTATTTATTGCTGTGGGTGGCGGTGGTTTAGCCGCTGGTATTGCGGTTTACTTAAAGCAACTAAAACCAAGCATAAAAATCGTTGCGGTAGAGTCGGAAGAATCGGCCTGTTTCATTAAAGCAAAGGCGCAAGGCGCGCCTACCGAGCTTGAAAGCGTCGGCATTTTTGCTGATGGCGTTGCTGTTAAAGTGATGGGGCAGGAAACTTTCCGTTTGTGTAATCGTTTAATTGATGAAACCATTACGGTTACTAATGATGAAATATGCGGAGCAATTAAGGATATCTTTGATGATACCCGTGTTATTGCAGAGCCTGCGGGCGCATTGTCGGTGGCGGCAATTCGCAAGTACGCTAAGCAACACGACCTCAAAGGTAAGAAGTTAGGCGGCATTCTGTGTGGCGCAAACATCAACTTTCATACCCTTCGCTATGTGTCTGAACGCTGTGAATTAGGTGAGCAGAAAGAAGCGGTCTTTGCGGTTAAAATTCCTGAAAACAAAGGTGCGTTTAAACAGTTTTGCGAGTGCGTTGGGGCAAAAGCAATCACCGAATTTAACTATCGCTATGCCAGTGAGAGCGAAGCACATATTTTCGTGGGCGTTAAGCTCAAAGGCGGGCAGCAAGAGTTCGCAGCACTGCAAAGCGACCTTGAAAGCAAAGGGTATGACTGCGTTAACTTAACCGATAATGAGTTAGCGAAGCTCCATGTTCGTCACATGGTTGGTGGCCGTCCGCCAACTATTCTCAACGAGCAAGTCTTCAGCTTTGAATTTCCTGAGCGTCCGGGTGCGCTACTGAACTTCTTAAATACGTTAGGTGAACAGTGGAATATTACCCTATTTCACTATCGCAACCATGGCGCAGCAGAAGGTTTGGTATTGGCAGGCTTTGATATCGCACCAGAAAGTAGAGATGACTTTAACCAGCATGTTGCTGAGTTAGGCTATAAGGTTGAAGAAGTAACAGACAACCCCGCCTATCGTTTTTTCCTGTCGCAACCAGCGAAGGTCTAAATAGCGAAACAGGCGAAACGAGCCTATCTCCCGTTTTCGCTTTGTATTGCTTCGCGTTAAGCGCAGGTTTACCGGGGAGCGATACGAAGCGGCACTATCTAGCGTCTATCTATCAATGAAGTATGGGGATTTTCAATGCCTGCCAAGATAGATTGACGCGCAATAAAAAGCCCATGCAGTAGCATGGGCTTTCTCTTTTTACCTAAGCTCCGTAGTGCTGGCAAATTCAGCCAGCTAGCGTCGCCTTAATTCGAAGCGTTTAGTGTAACGTTCTCCAAATGCTGCATCATTTCTGGCCAAATCAGGGCCATAACGTCAGCACGTAAGGCTTCACACTCTTCTGAGTACTTCAAGCTGCCATCTTTTTCAGAGTCCAGCCAGTGGTTTTCTTTCAATGCACTGATAAAGCTAGACAACACATTCTTATCGTAAAACTCTGGTGAGCTTAGCCCGTAGAGAGCAGATAAGCGTTCAGCCACTTGCTTACTTTCGCGCTCAAGCGCACTTCGGCTAATCACTTTTTCTTTATCAAGAATGGTCAATACCACCGCGTAACGCTGAAGCGTTTCCTGCATACATCGGCTTAACAGCCATGCTGAGTGGAATTGTTTGCAGTGTGCATCTGGCGGCAACAGTTCATCGCCCTCCTGACGCAACAATCCTTTGTTTAGTAGCGCTGTTATAAGCGCATCAGTATGCGCAAGCGCCTCATCTTGGGTAAGGTGCAAGAACAGCTCTTTTTGCAGCAACGGATAAAGCGCCGCAATAAGCTGAAAAATACTGTTCTTCGTGGTGCCTTTCTTCGCGAAGATAGACGCCATTATAAGACCTGGGATCGCGAATAAGTGCAAAATGTTGTTGCGATAATAAGTAAGGTATACCGCTGATTTTGGTTGAGGACTGATCAAACGCCCATAATCGTCTTCTTTTACGTCAAAGCGGCCTAATTTCAGCGTATCGCGCAGTAGCTCTTCCGCTGATGAATCCGGAATGGTGGCATCATCGCTGAACGGTACCGCTTTAAACAAGTCCATGAAATCGCCCATTGCTTGTTTTAACTCAGCTTCACTCATGGTCTGTCGTTTAGAAGACAGTAAGCATAACGACGCTAACGCCATACCATTTAATGCCGCTGCGCGGTTAATTCGCGTCATGACATTATTGGCCAGTTCGTTAACCGCAGGTGTCAGCCACGCTGGTTTTTTCTCTGGCTCGGCATCGCGACAATCTCGCCAGTTAGGCACATGATTTTCAAGAAACTGGTTAAGCGCAATGGGTTCGCCAAAATTTACGTATCCGTGACCATAATTCTTGAGTTTACGAATAGCCGAGAACACCTGAAGGTTAGATTCTTTTTTCTTCTTAGAGCCTTTGAGTTCGTTCAAATAGCTTTTCACTTCCATCACGTTCTCATAGCCAATATAGACAGGCACGATACTAACTGGACGGTTAACGCCTTTGAGCATGGCTTGAATGGTCATGGCTAGCATGCCCGTTTTCGGTGGGATCAAACGGCCGGTTCGGCTGCGGCCACCTTCGGGATAGTATTTTACCGAATAGCCTTTGTTAAACAGCAGCTCTAGATATTCTCTGAAAACAGCTGTGTAGAGCTTGTTGCCTGCAAAACTGCGGCGTAAGAAAAAAGCACCGCCACGACGGAACATTTTTCCAACCGGCCAAAAGTTCAGATTGATACCTGCAGCGATATGTGGCGTAACCATACCCTCGTGATAAATCACGTAAGTCAATAATAGGTAATCCATGTGACTACGGTGGCACGGTACGTAGATGATTTCATGACCATTAGCCGCCAATTCACGAATGCGATCGGCATGACCTACACTAATACCGTTATAAATTTTGTTCCAGATACGGGTAAGTAGCCTGTCGCCAAAACGAATTAGCCCTTCGCGGTAGTCTGCCGCGATTTCTGTGATGTAGGTTTGGGCAGTCTCTTTCGCTTTTTCATGAGACACCTTCTTGCTTCGTGATTCCTCAGCAATAGCGCGACGCACTGCATCAGAGCCCAACACACTATTATTGAGTTCTTGGCGCTCTAACAGCGTAGGGCCAGTCATACTTTGGCGCTTTCTTTGAAAGTGAGTGCTTGCTACGCGCACAAGCTTGTGTGCAATGCTTTGGTCACTACCATGTTGATTGGACATCGCGCGTGCAGAAACGGCTTTAGAATAGTTAATAAAGTTGTCGCGGCCCAAAAACAGCACAATGAACAACTTACGAAGCCAACTTGGCGCCGCTTTATCAGCAATGAGATCGCTTAAGCCTGGCTTTCCACGACCCGGGGCACGGCCCCACGTCACATAGACAGGAACAACTTGTAAATCTAGGTTTTCATGGTCTCTATGCAAATGAAAGAGGTCAGTAAAAACGTCTTCAATTCCCGTATCTTTAGCCGACGAACGGAAAAGAGGCTGGGTTTTGCGTAAAAATAAGGTCGACGAATACTCTCGCCCCGCTAATGTGAGGGTTTCTGTAGGACTAGGTAAACCTAGCGCTTTAGTCGACATTCTCAGTGCAAGTTGGTCTGTCACTGAGTTGGTGGGGAGTAGATAAACGATAGGTTTACTTTTATCTATTCCTAATTCGGTTTCAACGTTAACTGGAATGCTGTGGGCTTTAACCAGTAACTTAACAGGATAATGAAATACCGACAGAAGGGCTTTTCGCATCCACGACATGAATTATGTAATCCTATGAAATAAAAACGGGTGAAGTGTAACACAAACGCGTCACAATCTCGCGACAAGCCAATTTCATCGCTTCTCATGCTGTAATGACTATCCATAACATGGGAAGTTCAAAAGCGCCCTTCTCCTTTTCTTGTGAGTCACAGCCATTTCTATAATGGGTTCGAATACAGAGAACGTAACATTAGCTGTATTTAATTGCGGTACAGCCGGACTGTTACTACTTTTATAAGGGCAAATGAATATGAGCAAGCAGTAGTGGATGATCAAAGCCGGTTAAAGACAATTGATGACTTTATGCTCAATAGCGAAGTGCCGTTAGATCTTGATGATTTAATGATGGTGCTCGCAGAGGCATACAAGGTGCCGATCGCACTCATTGGCGTCGTCGGAGAGTTTGAAGAAACCTTTAAAGCACACTACGGAACCACTCTTTCTAAAGTCACTCGTGAACATGCGTTTTGTAGTCACGTCGTTGAAGAGCGCGAGCAGGTGGTTGTTAGCAACGCGCAAGAAGATCCACGGTTTATGCATAATCCTCTCGTCACCGGAGAACCTCACATTTGTTTCTACGCAGGAACGCCGATCGAGATAAATGATCAGGTAATCGGTGCCGTATGTTTAATTGATACCGTGCCAAGAGAAATAGACGCAAAACACTTAGAAGTTTTAGAGAGAATAGGTGCTTTGGTTAGTCAGCATATTTCGCTTTCAAGAGAACACGAAGCGCTTAAACGCGAGCATGGGCTTATTGAGAAGTCTCCTATTGTGTTGGCAACGTGGCGCTATGATACGTCGTTGAGGCTGGTGTATATCTCGAAAAATAGTGAGCGTGTATTGGGAGTTTCACCCCAAGATTTGCTCACTGGAACGGTGGCATTGAGTGAGGTGCTGTCTGAGGAGGCGGAGGGTGATTTTACCTTTGCTATGCAGGCCCACATGGAAGGTGTGGAAACGCACACCTGCCGTCTTCAGATAAAGACGCCAACGCGTACTATTTGGGTGAGCATGATATCAACGGCAAATTTTCGCGAAGACGGCATGTTGTACTCGGTTCAAGCATTTTTGTTTGACACTAGTGACCAAAAGTATGTGGAAGATAAGCTCAACAAAACCAATCAGCGGATGCGTTTATTACTCGAGGCTTCAGAGTTAGGAACATGGGACTGGAACTTGGCCGCCGATGTTAATCAAGTCAACAAGCGCTGGTGCGACATTGTTGGTCTTGAGTATGAATACTATGACAGTGGCTCCCGCTTTTTTAGACAGCTCATTCATCCCGCGGATTACGTCAAAGTTGAAAAGCAGCTCAACATGCATCTAATTGGTAAGAGCAAAGTCTTTAACACCACATTTCGCATGAAACACACTGATGGCTCTTGGGTTTGGGTTGAAAGTTATGGGAAAACCGTTGAGACAGATGCCCAAGGTAAGCCGGTTCGTATAGCAGGTATTCATAGAGATATAACGCAACGAATGGAAAGCGAACTGCATGAGAGAAAGAAAACCCAGCTCCTTCAATTTATCAATAAAACCCGGGCATCATATCTGCAAAACAATGACTTGACGATGGCGTGTCAGTCCGTACTGGCTGAACTCATAGATATCTCAGATAGCCAGTTTGCCTTTGTCGGCCAAATGAAAGGAGACGGTAGCTCATCTAGACTTTTCATTCATGCGATTTCTGAAATTGTTTGGGATAACAGTAGCTTTTCTCAATATGCAGAATACAAAAAACGAAACCTCTACTTTAGTAACTTCGACAACCTTTTTGGAACCTCAATTTTAACGGGAGAAGTTACCATTAGTAATGCGCCAAACAGTCACCCTAATTCCAAAGGTGTTCCGCACGGTCATCCGCGCATTAGCCGATTTTTAGGCCTACCTATAAAAGTGAAAGATAAAGTAGTGGGAATGGTCGGTTTAGCGAATAAGTTTGATACCTACACTGACGAAGATGCTGAGTTTCTACAGCCCTTTTTAGATGCTTTGGCTGGCTTGTTCTACGCAGTAGAGCTTGAGGAAGCCCGAGCCGTTGCTGAAGAGAAGCTTAGGCATTTGGCGATGACTGATTCTTTAACGGGCCTTTATAACCGACGCGCGTTCCTTGACGAGTGCATCTCATTTTCAAAACAACATTGTCGAGGATGTGTTGCTATTGTCGATATTGATCACTTCAAAAAAGTAAACGATACCTACGGTCACGATGCTGGAGATCAGGCGCTTATTGCTGTTGCGAGAAAAATAGCTAAACATAATCAAACGCCAAATGTCGTGGCTCGATTAGGAGGAGAAGAGTTTGCAATAGTCATGATAGGTGACAAGAAAGAAGAGATCCATAGGCAGCTAGAAGCACTGCGCATTGCTGTTGAAGAAGGAAGGGTGACCTACAAGACAGACACGATGAATTTATCGATCAGCATTGGCGCAACATTTATCAAAGACACCTTTGAGGCGGATTTCAGCGCCCTCTTATCGCTTGCTGACAAGGCGCTGTACAGAGCCAAGGAGCAGGGCAGAAACCAAGTCGTATGGGATGAATAATAATAGTACGTGGCTTCGCCTACATTAAATATAAGCGTATACGCTCAAGGTGCTGTTGCTAGATTGATAAAGTTAAGTTATAAAAAACGAATATTTTATTAAACTTAATAATTAGGCTTGTTTTGAGCTTTTAACTAAAAAGCCGACATGCCTTTTAAATCAGGGACGATGTATGAAAACTTCGCGCTTGGGTTTTTCTGGCCTTTTTTCTCTTTTAGCTCTAACTGCGTGTGGTGGTGGAGGTGGCTCTGATTCTTCTCCACCTACAAACCCACCACCTCCACCTGAGCCGACAGCACTAGAAATTTTATCAAATCCTTTAGATTACTCAGAGTCACGACTAAACTCGGCGGCAACCACCTATGCTGATGCGAACTACAGTGGAGAAACGAAAGTCTCTACTGTGGATATCAGCGCAGTACAAGAGGTTTACATCACGCTCTTTGGTGACAATACAAGTGGCTCACCCTATGTAGATCAATATGATATCTACACCTTCCTAGATGAGAACGGCAACGTTGAAGGTACGACCGAGTGCTATGAATCAGGATCAGTAACATACTCAGGTAAGCTTGATGAAGACACGGGTACAGGAACGATTACTGTAGACTATGATCAGTGCATTCAATATTACGACTCCACTCGGTATGACGGACAATTTTCGCTAGTTATTACTGACGCAGGTGAAAACAGCTCCGAAGTAACGTCTTATTTCACTACTTTGTCTATGCTAGACGGTGGCGTGCGCACAACATTAAAAGGCTACTTAAGTGTTGATTTTCGCTACCGCCCACAAACAGGTACGTTTTATGAAGAGACGAGGCAGTATCTTACTGTCACGCACAATGGTGAAACTTACAAGGTCAGTGGCACATCAGCAGAAGGGGTGACAAACAACACCTTCGTGTCTGAACTTAATGGTTCAATCTACATTGCGTCTAAAGGCAAATTGGACTTTGCATATTCTTCTGATCAGGGCGACCTTCCCTATTCGTCATCTGGCTCGCTGGTCGTAAAAGGAGATAAAACGGCTGGAATTGACGTTATTGATGGCGCAGTTCGCTATGGCGAAGATAACAACGGCGATGATATTTACGATGTAGGTGTATACTTTAATAATCTAACAGCGTTTGCCAGCGGAAATCATACTGGCCTTGCGCTTTCAGATATCGATGCGATATCCGTACCTCCTGTAGTGAATCAGCCTTATTACTATGCCTATGAGACTGTCTATACCACAGATGAAGTCACCGTTGAGCCTGGCTACTATCATGATTCAGATACTCCCGACTCAGAGCTGGTGATTTCGTTTCGCTGGTATGTAAATGGTGTAGTCCTTGACGATGTTAATGGTACCACGCTGCCACCTTACAGCGCAGTCTTCGGTGATGAAGTTAAAGTTACCATGGTGGTGTCAGACGGTATTAACGTTGTTGAATCCCAGCCTACTTTCGTTGAGATCGGCAATTCTCCTATGACGCTCACTGCATCGAATATGCCTGAAGTAGTAACTGCGGGCGGATACGTAGAGTTTACCGTATCGATGAGTGACCCAGACAGAGTTGACGATGACGTCGCGGGAGAGCTTATTTCAGCGCCTCCCGGTGCTTCGTTAAATGCGGAAGGTCTGATGACCTGGAATGTACCTGCGAATCAACTTTTCAACGCTCAAACTTATATGTTTAGTTTCGCTAGCTTAGACGGAACTGAATCCCAACAAACGCTCGAAATCACTTCTTATGCGGACAAGGCCCCGGCTTATGCTCGTACTACTGTGATGACACCAATTTATAATCACGGCTTTGCTATTGCTTCGACCAATGGTGTAAGTGAACTTATCACGGTAAATGCTCGCAATGTGGGCGCATTTTCGCTAGAAGATAATACGCTTAAAAATACCTATGTGTATCCGTATAAACTGCCAACTAAAGGCGAAATTAGAAGCGTGCATACCCAAGATGTTGATGGTGACAATAATGATGAAATCTACCTTCTTACTCAACAGGGATTGTCTGTAATAAAAGACCGCGAAAGTAACGCAGAAGCGGTGTTTATTATTGAAGATAGTATTATTTCTGGCTTATTTTATGACATCAATGGTGACGGAGTTGATGAAGTTGCTTATTTATATGGGAGCGAATATTACAATGCGACCTCTATTGCCATTGTAGATGTTCGCACAGGTGAGCAGTTGCAACAGTACGATATTGACGGTGTCAATAACCTTGCTTTTGGTAACGTAGATGATGACGCATCGATAGAAATGGTAACGAACAATGGTTATGTGTTTGATATCGAAAGCGGTGCCAACCAATGGCTATACGGTGGCGGGTTCAGCGACGCATTTGTTGTGCTGGGTGATATGAATAACGATGGTGTAGATGAAATCATCGGTGCCGATAGTTGGAATGATATCTCAATCTACTCAGCAGTATCGAAAAGCAGTTTGGCAACGGCGGAACATGGTGACATTTGTGATATCGCCTATAGTAAAGAAAGCCCAGCTACAGAAGGAATAGTGGTTGTCTCCGAGTGTCAGTGGGGACAAGTTAGAGGTTTTGCACTAGAAGCGGGACAAATCTCTGAGCAGTGGGCTCTTAACCACAACACTTACAGTGGCATGTCACTTCTCATTGACGATTTAGACAATGACAATGTGGACGACATTATTTGGACTGGTGAGAATCAAATTTTAGTAGCGCAACAAGATGCCAACGGTGAATATGCCTTGTCAGATATAAAAGGTGCGCCGCGCGCGAGTAGATATCATGCCGCGGGTTGGGCACCTTATGGCGATAATGATGAAAGAGCCGTCTTTGTTAGCGATACAAGTAGTTACGAATCATCTATTCAGATTTTATCGGTAGATAAAGAGGATAACTTTGCGATAAGTGCTGAGGTTGGCGAAGATGTCTATAACTATAGCAAACCGGTCGTTACAGACTACAACAATGACGGTGTGGGTGAGTTACTAATAGGGGCACTGGATTATAGTTCGTCGTTTAATGTCGTGAGACTTACAGATAACGCTATTCAGTGGACACTGAACAATAATCAGAATAGTGAAATTTCGTTTATTGAAGCCATTGACGTAAATAACGATAGTTACGCCGATGCAGTTATTATTGAGAACAATCGACTTAAAGCGTTTGATATCGAGAATCAGGTGCTTATCGACTCAATCATTAACGATTTTTCAATTAATGCGCTTGCTGCCTCTGAAAAAGACGGTGTGCATTATTTTGCTGTTGGGGGCTATAGTTCGCTCAAGCTCTATAAAATGCAGGATGGTGAATTTGTTGGATTGAATGAATTGGAAACCAATTGTGACCAATTGCTCACGGTAAATTTTGATAGTGATAGCGAACTTGAATTTGCGTGTTTAAATAGAAACTACAACACCATCAATGTTTATGACGTGGCGAGCGATGCATTAGAACTCAAAGACGCTATAGCACCGTCATTCTACCCTCAGTATATAGCGGCTGTTCCAACGACGTCGTCTAATCAGTCGATTCTCGCTATCTACCAGCCTAACGAGAATGACTATTCGTACAATTATTATGACAGCATCGCATATCGCGTGGTTGAGGTTGATAATAAAGGCAATGTGGTGTGGCAAAGCCCTGGACTTGGGCTCGATAATGTTGAAGGCATGCGCACACGTCAAAATAGTGATGGGGAGCTGGAGTTACAAATTAGTAACCCGAACATGGCTCTTCTCGTAAAATAAGAGGAAAGCACTTGTCGTAGGCTATTGCAGATCGCAAAAGACGCGGCAAGTGCTTGTTATTTAGTTTTAGGTGTATATACTTACAGGAACTGTATGAACAGACAGGTCTTTTATGCGCCCACTCACAGCTCGACAAACCGAAGTTTTAGAACTTATTAAAACAACCATGTTAGAAACGGGAATGCCGCCTACTCGTGCGGAAATAGCCCGTCAGCTTGGCTTTCGTTCTGCTAATGCAGCAGAGGAACATTTGAAAGCATTGGCGCGTAAAGGCGTGATTGAAATTTTGCCTGGTACGTCTCGTGGCATTAAGCTCAATATCCCTCTTGATAACGACGCACAAGAAGAAGAAGGCCTACCGTTAATTGGGCGTGTTGCAGCTGGTGAGCCGATCTTGGCGCAAGAGCATGTTGAATCGCACTACAAAGTCGATCCTGCACTGTTTCAACCCCATGCCGACTTTTTGCTACGCGTTAACGGTATGAGCATGAAAGACATTGGTATTTTAGACGGTGATCTTCTCGCTGTTCATCGCACCACTGATGTACACAACGGTCAGGTGGTTGTGGCGCGTGTAGATGAAGACGTCACCGTAAAGCGTCTAGAGAAACGCGGGCGTGAAGTATTGCTTCATGCTGAGAATGATGAGTTTGCACCAATAAAAGTTGATTTGGCGACTGAACATTTTGCGATAGAAGGTATTGCGGTGGGTGTGATCAGAAACGCTGACTGGATGTAGTATTTTAGCTTGTTTGTATAAAAGCGGCGCGTTAGCCGCTTTTTTTATGTCTTTTGTTCCTGTTTTTTTCTTCAATCTGCCAACTTAGGTTTTATCCTGCCCAGCAAACCTGTTGGTTTTCTGCGCGCTTATTTTTATCATTACTCACGTTATTCTTTCTATGAATGCTTCAAGTATTTTCCATTTTTTATTTTGAATTTTGTTTGAAATCGACATTGAGTAATCGATTACTTATTGATTTCTTAACTAGTTAGTCGAGCATTTACTTTAACCCCGTGTTCAAAATGCCTGTTTGATTCCAAGGGCATCCCACAGCAATGGCTTTCTCTTTTTGCACGTGAAATCCCTCGCGACCATTTTAGTAAATGATTAAAAATTAACCACTTCGTTAAATTTTTAATAGAAAAGACTAGACGGCACGACATTATTGCGCAATTCTTATACAGAGGTTAACAAAATAATAACAATGACTCTAAATTTGTTTTACAAGTTGAGGTTATGGGTCAATCGTTCGCAAACCATTTGGTAGGGCATCGCGCAAATTAATCAGCGTCTTTGACCACGCCATTACGGAGGTGCTGAGTGAAACAACTAACGACCGTTTTCGCAAAATGGTGTTCTAGTATACCAATTTTGCTTTTTTCCCCTTTGCTTTTTGCGCAAGAAGCAAGCGAAGAAGCCTCTTCGCTTAATTTGAGACGCGGTGCTACCGACATCAGTGGGCAGGTATACGACCTCCATATGTTGATGTTCTTCATTTGTGTAGGTATCGCGGTTGTAGTTTTTGGCGTGATGTTCGCCTCAATGTATCTACATAGAAAGTCCCGTGGTGCCAAGCCAGCTAATTTTCACGAAAACGTGAAGGTCGAAATTGCTTGGACCGTTATTCCTTTCCTTATTCTTATTTTCATGGCGGTACCCGCAGCGAATACTCTAATTGCTATGGAAGACACGTCTGAGCCTGACATGACGGTGTTAGTAACAGGCTCTCAATGGAAATGGCATTACAAGTACATGGATAGCGATGTAGAGTTTTATTCTTTACTCGCCACTCAGCGCGAGCAAATAGAAAACAAATTTCAGAAAACAGATAACTACCTGCTGGAAGTTGACCGTCCCTTGGTTATTCCTACTGGGAAAAAAGTACGCTTTCTTATTACCTCTGACGACGTTATCCACTCTTGGTGGGTTCCTGACTTTGCCGTGAAAAAAGATGCCAACCCCGGCTTTATTAACGAGTCTTGGGCCAAGGTGAATGAGCCGGGTATTTATCGCGGACAGTGCGCGGAGCTTTGTGGTAAAGACCATGGCTATATGCCGGTTGTGGTAATTGCTAAAGAACCCGCCGAGTTTGAAAAGTGGATGGGCGAACAAGAAGAGATTGCTCGTAAAGCAAAAGAAGAAGAGCAGCGTCTACTTTCTATGAATATGTCTATGGATGAACTGATGAAAGAGGGCGAGCGAGTATACAACGCAACGTGCGCTGCTTGCCATATGCCAAATGGTGAAGGTTTACCTGGCGTGTTCCCGGCATTAAAAGGCAGCAAGATGGCACTAGAAGATCAGCAAGGTCACATTGACATCGTGCTGCATGGAAAGTCAGGAACAGCCATGCAAGCGTTTGGAAAAATGCTAAGTCTTAAGGAAATTGCCGCCGTAGTCACTTACGAGCGAAATGCCTGGGGCAATAAAACTGGCGATATGGTTCAAGCCAAAGATGTCAACGCAGTGGCAAACGGAAACTAGGAGCAGACAATGAGCAAAGCAACTGAAGTTATTTCGCCAGATACCTCTGCGCCTCACAGTGGTCAAGTAAATGACGGTCACCTACATGATGACCATGAACACCACGATCATATTCCTAAAGGGATAACGCGTTGGTTGTTTACCACTAACCATAAAGACATAGGCACACTTTACCTGTGGTTTGCCTTTATTATGTTTTTAGTTGGTGGTGCGATGGCCATGGTGATCCGCGCTGAACTATTCCAACCCGGTCTACAAATTGTAGAGCCAAACTTCTTTAACCAAATGACTACGGTACACGGGCTTATCATGGTATTTGGTGCAGTAATGCCAGCCTTTACTGGGCTCGCAAACTGGCTTATTCCCATGATGATCGGCGCCCCTGACATGGCGTTACCGCGCATGAATAACTGGAGCTTCTGGATTTTACCAGGTGCCTTTCTCATTCTATTGAGCTCGCTCTTTATGGAAGGCGGGGGCCCTGCTTTTGGATGGACTTTCTACGCGCCCCTTTCAACGACTTACAGTGGCGATTCGACAGCGTTGTTTGTGTTCTCTGTTCACATCATGGGTATTTCATCCATTATGGGTGCGATTAACGTGATTGTGACCATCTTTAATATGCGTGCGCCAGGCATGACCTGGATGAAAATGCCGCTGTTTGTATGGACGTGGCTTATCACGGCATTCTTGCTGATTGCGGTAATGCCAGTGCTCGCCGGTGCGGTTACCATGGTGTTAACTGATAAGTTCTTTGGCACGAGCTTTTTTGATGCTGCTGGTGGCGGCGACCCGGTTATGTTCCAGCATATTTTCTGGTTCTTCGGGCACCCTGAAGTGTACATTATGATCTTGCCCGCTTTCGGCATTATCTCGCAAATTGTTCCTACCTTCTCTCGAAAGCAGCTGTTTGGATACGCGTCTATGGTTTACGCCACGGCGTCGATTGCGCTGCTCTCTTTTGTTGTGTGGGCTCACCATATGTTCACCACGGGCATGCCGGTGTACATGGAAATGTTTTTCATGTTTGCCACCATGCTTATCTCGGTGCCTACTGGTGTAAAAGTGTTTAACTGGGTAGCGACCATGTGGCGCGGCTCACTGAGCTTTGAAATGCCAATGATGTTCGCTATTGCCTTTATTGTGCTGTTCACCATTGGTGGGTTGTCAGGGCTAATGTTGGCGATCACGCCCGTGGACTTCCAATATCACGACACTTACTTCGTTGTAGCCCATTTCCACTATGTACTGGTAACTGGCGCGGTCTTTTCCATCATGGCTGCGGTGTATTACTGGTTGCCTAAATGGACGGGAAAAATGTATGACACAGCTTTAGCTAAATGGCATTTCTGGTGCTCACTGGTATCGGTCAATGTGTTGTTCTTCCCTATGCACTTTGTGGGTTTGGCTGGTATGCCACGCCGTATTCCTGACTATGCATTGCAGTTCGCTGATTTTAATAAATGGATAAGCCTGGGTGGTTTTGCATTCGGTTTATCTCAGCTCATCTTTCTTGCCCTGCTTATCAAGGCATGCAAAAAGCAAGGTGAGCCGGTATCAGCGCAAGTTTGGGACGGCGCAGAAGGATTGGAATGGGAAATTCCATCACCCGCTCCTTATCACACGTTTGAAACGCCACCTGTCGTTAAGTAACGGTAGGTGGAGTTGTGAATAGGTCATTCCTTTCAACCGGCAAAAGCCGATGGGAATGACATTCACACATTGCAGGTGGTGAGGGAGATAAACGACTAAACAAGCGTTTACCAACCTTCATCTATGGATTTACCCGGAGGTCACGTGATGTCACAGCAAAGCGCAAACAACAAGATGGTTATTAAACTTGTTGCTATTGTCATTGGCATGTTTGGCTTCGGCTTTGCCCTTGTTCCCTTGTACGACGTATTTTGCGACGTTACGGGAATTAACGGAAAAACCGAAGGCACGGCTGCGGTTTATCAATCGGTTGAGATTGATGAGTCGCGAGAAGTGACCGTCGAGTTTATTACTCGCACAAATACCGGTATGCCGTGGGAGTTTCGTGCTGAAACCAAGCGCGTGAAAGTGCACCCTGGCGAACTTAATACGGTGTCGTTTTATGTGAGAAACCCTGCATCAAGCAATATCGTAGCTCAGGCCATTCCCTCTGTATCCCCCGGAACGGCAGCACTGTACCTGAACAAGACTGAATGCTTCTGCTTCAATCAGCAGCCATTAGATGCGGGTAGTGAAGCCTATATGCCCATGCAGTTTTATGTAGACCCTCAGCTACCTGAAGAAATTACGTTTTTTACCTTGCAGTACACACTCTATGACGTCACAGCGCGAGCCAGTGACCTAACGACAACACCGAATCCCTTTATGGCTTCAACACCATCAAATGGCGAATAGGCCGAAGGGGTAAGGAGAAGAAAATGCAACCCGAAGTACAGAATCACGAATACCAAAAATATTATGTACCCGCACAAAGTCCATGGCCCATCGTAGGGGCCGTTGCTCTATTTCTTATCGCCGTAGGTGCGGGCAATTATGTGGTGCAAGCAACCAAAGGTGAAACAGGCTATGGCGGTCATATCCTTTTAGCGGGGATAGCAGTATTGCTCGTTATGCTTGTAGGTTGGTTTAAAAATCAAATAGATGAATCTATGGCAGGGCTTTACAGCGATCAGCTGGGGCGTTCATATCGACAAGGTATGAGCTGGTTTATCTTTTCAGAGGTGATGTTTTTCGCTGCGTTTTTCGGCGCCCTCTACTACGCGAGATTTATTTCCGTTCCGTGGCTGGGCGGCGCATCGAATAACGCTATGACCAATGAGGTCTTATGGCCGACCTTTGAGGCTATGTGGCCGCTGGTGTCAACGCCAGGCGGCACTACCACACAAGAAATGAGTGCTGCGGGGTTGCCCACAATCAATACGGTTATCTTGCTTATCTCATCTATTACACTGCACTTCGCTCATGTGGGACTAGAGCAAAACAAACGCAAACAGCTAACCCTAATGCTGGGTATCACTATCTTACTTGGATGTGGGTTCTTGTTCCTACAGGTAGAAGAGTACATACATGCGTATCGCGACTTGGGGCTTACGCTTCAGTCAGGCATTTACGGCAACACCTTCTTTATGCTCACAGGGTTTCACGGCATGCATGTGACCCTTGGCACCATCATTCTAATTGTATTGTTTTTTAGGGTCTTGAAAGGCCATTTCACGCCTGAAAACCACTTCGCGTTTCAGGCGGGGAGCTGGTACTGGCACTTTGTAGATGTAGTGTGGGTCATGCTCTACATCTTTGTTTACGTACTTTAAAAGGAATCCCCAAACTCAGTAAGGCCTTGGGTTTGGGGTAATTAAACCGGTACCAATAGCGATAAGAATAATAATAACAATGACGGCAGAAGTGAGCACGCGTCGACCAATGTACTTACTCATAGGGCCCTTAGACGTGTCATTTTTCATCATGATTCGCATCGCCATGAACAAATTCACAATCATGTACAGCACCAACGCAACAAGGACTATTTTTATCAACATATTCACCTCTGTTTTTATTCTAATTTTGCATGGTGCGAAATAATCATGTTTTCTCGCACTCGCCACGTTATTCCTTGGTTACTCACGGGCTTTAGTGTGGCGATTATGTGCGGTTTAGGGTACTGGCAACTTGATCGCATGGTCCAAAAGCAACAACGTTTAGCTAGCATAGCGCAAAAGCAAAGTAATGGAACCTTGAGTTTAGAAGAGGCGTTGTCTCATGATGATCCTCGGGATATTACCGTATCGTTCAGCGGCGCAATAGACGCTAACCATGTGTTGCTATTAGATAATCAGATTCACAATCAGCGGGTGGGTTTCGATGTCATCGTACCGGTAAATACCAATGTCGGGTGGCTCTTGGTTAACTTTGGCTGGGTGCCTGCGCCAGACTTAACGCGCACGCTACCGGATATAAGTTTTACAAGCCAAACGCGCGAATTAATCGGCGTGCTTAGCGTGCCGGGTAACAACCCCTTAGTGAAAGAAACCAACATGGCTTTGTCGCAAAGCCCCGCGCTGGTACAACACATAGAATTCCCTGCACTAAGCAACGCCTTAGAGCGCAAACTTTTACCCTTTATTCTTCACCTTACCACGCCTGACCCTGCGTTTATTCGTGAACATCAGGCCGTCGTAATGTCTCCTGAAAAGCACCTTGGCTATGCAGTTCAATGGTTTGGTTTAGCCATTGCCGCTGCAGCCATTGGCGGCTTTGCAATTAGTAAGAAAGGACGTAGTTATGAGTAATGCTGCTTCGAAAAAAACATTAATTATTATGGTAGCCGTGTTTGTTTTACCTGTTGTTCTGGCAAAGCTCGCACTTGATAACGATTGGTTTACTAAAGGCGCGACAAATAAAGGTCAGCTGCTCGCGCCGACCATCGACATGAGTGCGCTTTTAGAAAACGCGGAACCTAAATGGCGTTTGTTGTATGTGATGCCAAGTAAATGTGACGCAGTGTGCGAGAACGCACTTTTTAGCATTAACCAAGTGTGGCTTGCGCTAGGTAAAGAATCGGACCGTGCCCAAGCAGTGGTCGTTACTACCGCTTCAAGCGACCAAACTGCGATAGCCGCGCTAGAAGACTACCCTTTTGTCGAAACCTTACCCGTTACTACACCAACGGCGCTTGCCTCTAGCAGTGTTTATATTGTTGATACGCAAAATAACGCCATGCTCTTTTACGACATTAAAGACGATAGAAAAGACGCCGTGATGGAAAGCCGCAACATGCTGGCAGATATGAGAAAGCTTCTTAAATTATCGCGTATAGGATAATGGCCATGAAAAAATTAACCCTATTCAGTATTTTTCTGGCGGCAGTCGTTATTATTCTCGGTGCGTATACGCGTTTGACCGACGCTGGGCTAGGATGTCCCGACTGGCCTGGATGCTACGGTAACCTAACCGTGCCTTTGAGTGAGGAAAAAGTGGCACAAGCTAACGCCGCTTTTCCCGAACGTCCAGTTGAGGCGTTTAAGGCGTGGAATGAAATGATTCACCGCTATTTTGCAGGAACGCTGGGGCTGTGTGTTCTGGCTATTGCCATTATTGCTATTCGGCAGCGCGACAAAGGCACGCCCGTTAAATTACCTCTGTTACTGCTGGGGCTTATTATCTTCCAGGCAGCACTTGGTATGTGGACCGTGACGCTCAATCTGCTTCCCGTCGTAGTTATGGGGCATTTGCTGGGGGGCTTCTCTGTGCTCTCTTGCCTGTTTATTCTTTACCTCCGTTTGCGCAACACCGCAGGCGATGCATCGAAAATTAAACAAGCGCCCATCGCGTCCGCTATGCATGAACAAGGCATTACCGACTTACCTCAAGCCAAGGTCTTTCAGCGAAACCTTAAACTTTTCGCCTTCATTGGGCTTGGCGTGCTTGTTACCCAGATTGCTCTTGGTGGATGGACTTCTGCCAATTATGCTGCGTTGGCCTGTACGGAAATGCCGGTCTGTGAAAGCGGTTGGCAGGAAAGAATTGATTTGGCAGGTGCATTCAGTGTGCCTGATGCAGACAACTATGAGTTTGGTGCTCACGATTACGGCGAACGAGTTACCATGCACATAGTGCATAGGTTCGGCGCGGTCATCACGTTTTTATACTTGCTAGCACTAGGTATAAGTGTGTTGGTAAGCCGCTACACCACAAGTAAACAAAAATATGTGGGTGCGTTTATGTTGGTAGCATTGTGCACGCAAGTGGCATTAGGACTTAGCAACATTATCTTTATGCTGCCACTGGCTATCGCTGTAATGCATAACGCGGTCGCAGCCGTGTTACTTCTCTCCCTACTCAACCTCATTTTTACCGTATTTTTGGCACTAGAAAACGATAACGTCTTCGGTACAGAAAAACGAAATACAGGCTCATTCTCAGGTTCGAAACCACTGCAGGGTGCAGGTGCATTTAGCATCCACGAAGCGCCTTTGCACGACCCTTTAAACGCGTCAACGTCTTCTCATATTCTCCCTAAAGCTCCAGGAGGTTTCCATGGCTAAATCGGTCTCTTTACATGCGCGCACTTCACGTCAGCACAATGTAGTCACGTGGCGAGATTACTATGAAATGACTAAGCCTAATGTCGTCATGTTGTTGCTGTTAACCGCGTTAGTAGGCATGTGTTTAGCTACGCCTTCGTGGGTAAACGCAACCGTACTTATCTGTGGCTTATTGGGTATTGGTATGTTGTCTGCGTCTGCTGCGGTTATTAATCACGTTGTCGACCATAAGATAGATAGTGTGATGGCGCGTACATTTAATCGCCCCGTCGCAAAAGGCAAGGTTAGCGTAAACAACGCGCTGTGGTTTGCAGGCGTTTTAGGTGTGGTTGGATTTGTAGTGTTAGCTCTTTTTGTGAATATGCTAACCGCGTGGTTAACCTTAGCAAGTCTAGTAGGCTACGCGTTTATCTACACGATGTATTTAAAGCGAGCGACACCGCAAAACATCGTGATTGGCGGTTTAGCAGGGGCTGCTCCACCGCTTCTAGGTTGGACCGCGGTTACAGGGGAAATACATGCCCATGCCCTGCTTTTAGTGCTGATTATCTTTACCTGGACGCCGCCGCATTTTTGGGCGCTCGCTATTCATAGAGAAAAAGATTACGCCAAAGCGAAGGTGCCCATGCTGCCGGTAACCCACGGTGTGTCATTTACGAAAACGTCAGTGTTGCTGTATACAGTATTGTTGGGGCTTGTATGTTTGCTGCCCTACCTTACAGGCATGAGCGATCTCATTTATTTGATTGGCTCAAGTGTGCTTAACATTGGGTTTTTATACTATGCATTAAAGTTAAAATTCGATGCAGAGCCACAAACTGCAATGAAAACTTTTAGGTTTTCAATTATTCATCTCATGGTATTGTTTGTCGTATTACTCTTAGATCACTACATACCACTGAGTTTATGAATCAACGAACTACCGTCGGCCTTGTTGCATTTTTAGCGCTATGTGCAGGCATCGTAGGGGCGCTGTATATCGCGCCCCCAAATGTTGAAAGTCAGCCTGAATACTTTCAGACTTACCCAGAGCCGAGAGCATTATCACCGTTTTCACTTACATCTCATCAAGGTGAAGTGTTTGATAATTCGTCGCTTGAAGGGCAGTGGAGCTTAGTATTTGTGGGCTATACCTTCTGCCCCGATATTTGTCCAACTACCATGGCTGAATTGAACGGTATATATCCTGAACTAAAAGCATTAAATAGTGTCGAACCTATTCGAATTGTTTTTGTATCCGTTGATCCAAATCGCGATTCAATTGAAAGACTTTCAGAGTATGTGAGCTATTTTAATGAGGAGTTCATTGCCGTAACTGGAGAGCACAAGGCGCTATTCCCGTTTGTACGTAATTTAGGAATGATGTATGCCATTGCTGAAAGTACCGATAACCCCAACTATTTAGTTGATCACAGTGCATCTGTCGTACTTGTCGACCCTGAAGCTAGGGTGATAGGAAGATTCAAACCAAAAAGAGAGCCAGGAAAGCTATCGATAAGTGATTCCCAGCAAATATTGGCTGATATGCCAATAATAATCTCGAAGCAGTAATATGGAAATCAAAATAAGGCAAGGTGTGGCATCTGATGCTGCGCAAACTACGCCGCTTATATTGAATGCGGCGCAGTCTTTGTTAACGTCTATTTTTGGACAAAATAAAAATAAAACAGCTGAGGGCTACCTGTCTCACGCATGGGAACTCGGTGGCGGGCAATATGGCTTTAAGAATCATTGGGTGGCGTGTAGCGGTGACGAAGTACTCGGCGTTGTGACCTCTTGGCACAGCAAACTAGGTGCAACATTTGATAGGGCGACACTTGATAGCATCACATCGTACTTTACCCTCGATGAGGCTATGACAGTGCTCATGCGCAATCAGACCGTGGCCATCAATCTTACGCCGCCTACTAATACCGAACTCATGATAGGCCATCTCTCTGTTGAAGAAAGTGCCCGTCGAACGGGCGTGGGAACGATACTGGTAGATGCTATGCAAGCGCGAGCAGAAAAACTGAACAAACGTAAAGTGGTACTAGATGTTGAAGTGTCGAACGTGCCAGCCATTCGTTTCTATCAGCGCCATAGTTTTGTGGAAGAGTCGATAAATAAAGGTTTTATTCGATTTTCTAAACCTGTATAGGTAAACGTTTTCTTATATAAGCGCGAGCCCAATCGATATGCGCTCGCGCTCAAGCTTGGATGTGCCTTAACTACATGCCCTAGTCTGGGTAATTGCCGTTCTCATCTGCCACAAAGAAGGGCGTAGAGTACCAATAATAACGCCCTGATTGCGCATTAGACGGTGCTGTACAATTCACACGTGAACGTCCTACTGGAAGGGTTTCATCAAGGGTAAACGTAAGCACATTTTCTTCTAGGCTAGTCTCGATAGGGTCGCCGCCGAAAAAACAATTTACTTGTGTAAGGCGAACATCGTCACTGTCTATCGTTAAACTAATGGGCGATGACAGGTTTCGCGCTGTCATACGAGGGTCTTTATGTGAACTTTGCGTCACTGGCATGGCAAGACTATTAAGCTTGGTCTTTAGCGTTGCCAAATTGGCGTAAGGACCGGCCGCGGGGAAGCGCGGTAGTGCCTGCATGTCGCTAGATGGGCCCACAGCCCCGGAATGCTGCCCGAATCCTATGTAACCTTCAGTTTTGAGCTTATTAGCGAGCGCCGTGTTGTATTCACCAAACGGGTACGCTAAATATTTAAGGCTAATATCCAGTTTATCTTCAATCTTCTTTTCAGCACTTTCTACGTTCTGCCAAACTTTCTCCAGCCATGCGCGCTCGCCCATTGCTTGCTCACCGTTTAGCATATGAAGGTGGTCTAGCGTGTGGTTGGCAAAAACAACGCCATCGTTATGCATAGCAATAACTTGCTCCCATGTTAGCTGCTTAGGACCTACGCCAATTTCATCTGGGTTGATAAACACGGTATAGGGAAAACCTAGGTCAGCCAGTATTGGGTGAGCATTGTCTAAAATGTTTGCGTAGCCATCGTCAAACGTAATCGCAACCGCATTTTCTGGCAGTGTAGTGTTGTGTTGTATCGCAGAAACAACGTCCTGAAGCGAAACAACAGTGTGGTGTGCGTCCAAATATTCCATATGCGATTTAAAGGCTTCAGGCGAAATACTGGTACTGGCTGGTGTTGAAGACGACACATGGTGATAAAGCAAAATGGCGGCGTTAGGCGTGGTGCTAAGACTAGAGTCGATGTTACTACCACTTTGTTCCTTTGTAGTGGAAGTCGCATCAGCAACAGGGTTTGCATCTGAGCTTGAAGCAATGCTAGGTGAGACCAACAAAACATTGAAAATTCCCGCAAGCATTGAAGATAAGATCTTCAAACGCGTACGACTCGTCGTTCTATTTTGAATTACATTGTTGGTTTTCATATCATCATCCACTGAGTGCCTAATCAAATTCAATAGCATGGTAAACTCCAAATAATGCGACTTGGCCAATCTTATACATGGTCAAGCTGGTACGCATTTCACTTATGCCGCTGCATAGGTTGATAGTATATAGCGAAATTAACCCCTACTGAGATCATTTATGTCCCCTGCCCAACTAACTCAGCGCTCCTTTTTTGACGACCATTCCCGTCTGTTGGCGTTAGCGCTTCCCATGATCTTAGCGAATATTACTACGCCTCTATTAGGTTTGGTGGATACCGCGGTTTTGGGACACATGTCTTTACCAGCCATGCTTGCAGGGGCTTCGGTGGGCGCACTTATCTTAACGCAAATATACTGGGTGTGCGGGTTTCTTCGCATGTCATCAACAGGCTTGAGTGCACAAGCTAAAGGCTCACCGAACAATACATTAGAGTCAGCAAAAGTGCTGTGGCAAACGGTGGCGGTTGCTCTAGTGTTGGGGGCTGTGGTACTTGCTCTTCAATCTCCTATCTTGTCTATAGGCTTAGCTTTAACTCAGCCAAACAGTGAAGTTGCCCTGCATCTTCAAGACTACTTTTCGACGCGGGTATGGGGCGCACCAGCTGCCATGCTTAATCTGGCATTAGTTGGATGGTTAGTAGGGCAGCAAAAAACGCGCAGCGTCATGGCTATTCAAATTGTGGGAAATTTATTGAATGCGGGACTCGATGTAGTGTTTGTGTTCGGGCTTGGTTTGTCTGTAGCTGGCGTGGCGCTGGCCAGTGTTATCGCTGAGTATACCATGGCTATAATGGCGCTAGCGGTGGCGTTTAAGCGCGTTGGCGGTGTCGCGGTGAGTGCATCGTGGTTTAACCGTGCAGCTCGTAAGGTACTGATGAAGCTTAACGGTGACATGCTATTACGTAACTTAGCATTACAGGGCTGCTTAGCGTTTCTCACCATTCAAGGTGCACGTTACGGGGAAACGTCGGCGGCCGTCAATGCCATACTCATGCAGTTCTTTGTTCTTATTGCATTGGGACTTGATGGCATAGCCTATGGGGTGGAAGCGCTGGTGGGTGAAGCCAAGGGGGCGTCAGACAGCAGCGAAGTGAAACGACGCACCTACCAAGGGTTAGTCTGGTCGAGTATTTTTGCCCTTGTTTATAGCTTGATATTTTTCGCTGGCGGTGAGGCCATTATCGCGCTGCTTACCGAACATAGTGACATTGTAAAAGCTGCGCTACCTTATCTTGGTTTAATGGTATTACTTCCTCTATTAGCGCATTGGTGTTTTTTGTACGATGGCGTATTTGTTGGTCTTACCCGAGCCAGCGCAATGAGAAATACCATGATAATAAGTGCGTTAGGGGTGTATTTCCCCGTTTGGTATCTCACGCAAGATCAGGGTAACGTCAGCCTTTGGTATGCTCTCCTTGCCTTTTTACTCGCTCGCGGTATGACATTGGCCTGGAGCTTTTATCGATTAGATAAACGCGGTGAGCTAGCGACACCGCAAAGCTAGTGTTTTATAACGCTTCGCTGACCTTACTTAGGGAAGGCGTGCTGAGCACGGTTACTCTCTCAGTTTTTCTAGGGCATCATTCAGTACTATTTTTTTGCTACTGTGTTTTTTGCGCAGTTCTTTTTTGCACAATGATAATAGTGTGTAGTTCAGGGTGCTGATCGAATTCAACGTGACGAACAAACCCGCCTGCTTCTATCAATATTTCTATGTATCTATGTAGCCCCAGCGAGGCGTAGTAGACTTCTGGGCCCATCACTTCGTTTGTGTGTTGGCCGCTTTCATCTGTACCTCCACAGCTAAAAAGCAACACACCGTCATCGTCTAAGTGATCCACTAGCTTCTTAAGCAAAGGCTCTTGCTGCGTTAGGGGAATATGCCAAAAGCTATCCCAAGCGCTAATAAACGAATAGTGCTTGGGGATAGTGAATGTACACACGTCGGCGCAATAGAAGGTATGAGCGGGTAATTGGGACGTCGCAATGGCCAGCATATCTTTGGAAACATCAATGCCTTCGTAAGCTAGCCCTGCGCTTTCGATAACCGGGACAAAACGATTGGTGCATCCGCAACCTATGTCTAGTGCGTAACCTCGTTTCTTTGGTTTGTCTTTATTGCTCGCTTCTCCCTTATTAAGCGCTTCTCCCTTATCAAGCGCTTCGCTGGGCACCGTATCAGGCTCTTGTGATGGGGTGTCCGCTAAAAATGACAATGCTTTTTGGTAGGCGGTTAACCCATTTTTCTGATTAAATTCAGGACGAGTCCAAAGGTGTGTAATGGTGTCGTAGGCCTTGCCAGTTTCTTCAGGTGTCATATTCCCTCTGTTAGCTGCGCTTTTACTGGTTCAAGGTTAATTCATCTAGCAACAATGTATAGTGCAAAGAAGAGAAAAGGCGAAACCCGTTTAGGATATTGAGCGGCCAGACAGTAACACCTATGTAGTTTCGTTTGGTTAGGGCTTATATGTAGACATAACTAGGCATTACCCAAAACGCTATTACTCAAAGTGCTATTATTCAAAGGGCTTTGGGCCAAATAGACAGCTAAAAGTGAATAGCCTGCAAAAAGAGCGTGATCATTTAAGCAGGCAGCACTTCAGCTATTTTCTTACGATGTGCGTGGCACAGAGCTTGTTGCCCGCTGGGTCTCGCAGATAAGCAAGATACAGTTGGCGTTCCCCATTGCCTCGAATACCCGGTGGGTCCTCGCATGGCACGCCCCCATTCTCGCTTCCTACTTTATGCCATTCATCAACGATGTCTGGTGTTCGAGCGGCAAGGCCGAGTGTGGTGCCATTACCGTGTGTGGCAGCCTCTCCGTTAATCGGCTTTGTTAGCGCTAAAATACCTTTCGGCGTATAGTAAAAAACCCGTCCGTATTCATCAAAAACGCCTGGTTCGTATCCTAATACTCCTAAAATAGCATCGTAGAATTTCTTTGATGCTTCAAGGTCGTTCGCACCAATCATTACGTGGCTAAACATAGCTGTGTCCTCTGAAAAGAGTAGGGCCAATTCCCTTTTATCAAAGTTAGGTTATATGTGTTTCGCTACTTACCCTTTGCTAACGCTTTGGGGAGCTAATGCAAAATCTACCGCAGCTGAAGCATGGATAGCGGTAGTATCGTATAACTTAACTTTGGTGTGATGTTGTTGAACTAATAAGGCAATTTCTGTGCAGCCTAAAATGATGCCTTCAGCACCCTCGGCCGCCAGTTCATTTATAATGTCAATATACGCGTTACGGGATTCAACACAAATCACGCCCTTGCATAATTGTTCATAAATAATGTTATGAACCGTGTCTCGTTGTTGGGCATTTGGAGTAACAACCTCAATGCCAAAAATCTCTTTAAGGCGGGATGTATAAAAGGTTTGTTCCATGGTGAAGCGGGTGCCCAGTAGCCCAACTTTCTTAACCCTATCTTGTTGCAACACGCACCCCGTAGCGTCGGCAATGTGAATAAGTGGAATAGTGATCTTCTGCTCTATGTCAGCTGCTACTTTGTGCATGGTATTGGTACAAATTAATATGGCTTTTGCCCCCGCAGTTTCTAAGTGCTTCGCCTCGCGGATCAGTATATCGGCGGTTTTATCCCATTCTCCTTTATGCTGAAGCTGCTCTATGTGGGCAAAGTCAACGCTGCTTATTATCAGCGGTGCGCTATGAAGGCCGCCAAGTCGAGCATTTACACCACGGTTTATGGCTTGATAGTAACTGACCGTTGATTCCCAACTCATTCCGCCAAGCAGGCCCAGCTTCTTTGTTGTATTCACCACAGCTCCCTTTTATTTTGTTAGGCACTTTGCGCAACCTCTAATCTACCTGTAACCCGAGACGAGCGCTAGGCGAACATAAATGAACGGGAGACAGCTGCGTAATGTAGAGTATGGCGTATGGGTAAAACTGAGTGCAAGCGACTGGCTTACATAAAGAATAGGGCAAGAAGATATGGCGTAGAGCCGGAAGTAATCAGAATTTAGGCGGTGGCTTTTTGTTTTTCATAAAAGAAAAGCGCTGAATAAAAATTCCCCAGTAACCCAACATGGCGATAGCGAAACCGACAAATAATATAAGAAGGCTCAGGTAATGCAGCGTGATATGAAGTTCACTTAAGGTAAACAACAGCAAGACGCCGACAACGAAAATAGATAGACCTATTTTGAATCGTTGCCAGCTTTTGTGAATGTCTTGCTTTAGCATGAGATAGTTATCGAGATATGCACTTAAGCAAGTGCAATATTACGCTTAGTAGTAAGAGTGCTCACCCGCTTGGTGCTCAGTCGCATCGCGCACGCCCTTAAGCTCGCCAGCGAATTGCTCGACCATTTGCTTCTCAATACCTTCTTTAAGCGTTACGTCTACCATTGAGCAACCATTGCAGCCGCCGCCGAACTGAAGTATGGCGTAGCCGTCGTCAGTCAGTTCTGTCAATACAACATTGCCACCATGGCTCGCTAACTGAGGATTGATTTCCGACTCAATCATATAGTTAATTCGCTCAATTAATGGTGCGTCGTCAGACACTTTACGCGCTTTTGCATTAGGTGCTTTTAAGGTTAACTGTGAGCCCATTTGATCGGTAACGTAGTCAATTTCCGCTTCCTCTAAATAAGGCGCGCTTTCTTCATCTACGACCGCATCGAAACCATTAAATGGCAAACGGGTATCTGTTTCTTCAACCGCGTCTGGTGGGCAATAGGACACGCCACACTCAGCCGACGAAGTGCCTGGATTTACGACGAATACACGAATATTCGTGCCAGACTCTTGTTTACTCAACAGTTTTACGAAGTGAGCCTGGGCTTCTTCTGATATAGTTATCATCAGCAAGTCCTACATATTTTGAAATTTGGATTATTGTATCAAATTTACCTGAGTAAAACAGTCAGGTATTAATTAAATAAATTATTCCAGTGAATCGAATTTGTTGAGAGGCGTGCACATCGACACTATTCTCAACCATAACAACAAGACGGGAAGCGCTATGTTCGCGAAATTGCATTACACCGCCAAAAAGAATCCATTCTCACTCGTTTCATTATTAGCCCTTGGTACCATCGCCTTTGGGGCAACAGCCAGTCAGAAATCATTAGCACAACCCGCCTCTGCTTCAACTGTTACTATTGCACCTGATGTAGGCGGGCAGCCGGTGACAGCATACTTACCTGACACGGTATCCTACAACCCAGCTATTCCCACGCCTGAATCGATACTAGGCGCCAACATTGGCGAGTGGCATGTGCGTCACGACCAAGTCGTCAATTATATGAAACTACTTGCCGAGAAGTCTGACCGTATCACCATTGAAGAAACCGGCCGTACTCACGAAAACCGCCCACTTCTGTTACTGACAATCACAGCGCCCTCAAATAGAAACAATATTGAGGCGATGAGGCAGCAACACATTGATGCAATGGAAAGCGGCAAGAAAGTAGGTAGCGATGCTCCCCTTATTTTCTACATGGGCTACAGTATTCACGGTAACGAGCCTTCCGGAACCAATGCTTCACTTGCGTTGGCTTATTATTTGGCCGCGGCTGAAGGTAAAGAAATTGATGCCTTGTTGAATAACAATATTGTGCTGTTTGATCCGTCTTTCAACCCCGACGGGCTTTCTCGATTTGCTCAGTGGGCAAATATGCACAAGGGCAAGCAGCTGGTTTCTGACAGTCGACATCGTGAACACGATGAGGGGTGGCCGTCAGGTAGAACAAATCATTACTGGTTTGATTTAAACCGCGACTGGCTATTGCTGGCGCACCCAGAGTCGCAGGCGCGAATTAAACAGTTTCATAAATGGCGCCCACATATCCTCACCGATTTTCATGAGATGGGGACAGACAGCACCTATTTTTTCCAGCCTGGTGTGCGCTCGCGTAAAAATCCACTGACGCCTGATGAGAACGTAACGCTAACTGAAGCGCTTGCCCAGTATCATGCTGCCGCGTTTGATGAGCAAGGGGAGCTCTATTTTACCCAAGAAGCGTTTGACGATTTCTACGCAGGCAAAGGCTCGACCTACCCAGATTTACACGGCAGTGTGGGTATTCTTTTTGAGCAAGCAAGCTCACGGGGCCACATTCAGGACTCTATTAATGGCAAGCTTGCCTTCAAAGACACCATAGCAAATCAAATTACTACGTCTTTAAGCACTTTTAGAGGCGCATTGGCAAATAAGGCTGCTATTCTCGATTATCAATCGGGTTTTGTTAAGAGCACACAGTCACTGGCTGAAAAGGATGAGCAGGTAGGTTTTGTTGTTAGTGCATCGAATGACACAGCTCGCTTTAACGCATTTGTTGCATTGCTTGAACAGCATCATATTAATTACGAGGTGTTAACGAAAGATGTTGAGGTAAGCAAAGTTCGCTATGGTGCAGGTCGCGCGATTTATATTCCTTCAAACCAGCCTCAATACCGTTTAGTAAAGTCAATTTTCTCTACCCAAACCTCGTTTGAGAACAACACGTTTTACGATGTATCAACGTGGAATTTGGCTTTGGCTTTCAATTTGGATTACGCGCCTCTAGATAGGGGCGATGCGCGAAGCCTAAAACTTAGCGACAACACCGCACTTGCACAACCAACACTTAACGATATCCATCCAGATGCATACGCGTATGCGTTTTCATGGCAGCAGTACTATGCGCCAGCCATGCTGCAAACGTTATTGGAAGCTGGCGTTAAGGTGCGTAGTAGTGAAGAAGCGTTTTCCGCTATTAAATACGATGGCAACAGCATTGAGCTTCAGCCTGGCAGCATAATTGTACCGAAAGGACTGGGTCAGCCAGAAAACTTGGCGGCCATTTTGCGCGATGCGCAACAGCAACTTCAGGTGCCTGTGTTTAGTTTGCGCAGTGGGTTAACACCCACTGGGCACGATTTGGGTAGCCGGAGCATGGCACCTGTTACCTTGCCACAGGTGTTAATAGTGGGCGGCGAAGGCACCAGTGAATACGAAGCAGGTGAAATATGGCACTATTTCGACACAAAAGTGGGGCTGGCTGCCAGTATTGTTGAGCAACAACATCTGACAAGCGCGCTTAATGATCCGAGCGTTACTTATACGCACCTTTTATTCCCTAGCGGTGGATATCGCTTTACCGAAAGTGAAAGAACTCAAATTGAGCAGTGGGTGAAAGCCGGTGGCGTGATCGTGGGGCAGAAATCCGCGTTGCGTTATTTCGCTCAACATAAATGGTTAGACGTAGAAATTGTTAGTCGAGAGAGTATTGATAACGCGTTCGATGAAAGCGAACTCAGCTATAAAGATGGCGCATCGTTATACGCCAGAAAGTTGGTGGCTGGCGCTGTGTTTGAAGCCAATATCGACAATACTCATCCATTGTTCTACGGCTATGATGACGACACACTGCCCATGTTTAAAACCAATAATATGATAGTGGAGGCCAGTAGCTCACCCTTTATAACACCTGCACGCTACACTGATGAGCCTCTCATGGCTGGGTTTAGTGACAAAAGAATGGTTGCGCTAATGGCTGAATCAACTGCTGTGACGACTCAAAAAATGGGGCGCGGCGTTATCATTGGCTTTACCGACAATACGCAGTTTAGAGGGTACTGGTATGGCACGAACAAGATGCTGGCCAATGCAATCTACCAGTCTCACTTTATTCGCTAAATCAGCTTGAAAGGCGCGGCGAATGCCGCGCTTTTCAGTATCACCGCTTCTGCTCACTAGGCTTTCTGATACAGACTGCTTTTAGGCGGTGGCGTAAATGCCGCGACCCACACCTGAATGTGTAAATTTGGGTAGCGTTTTTTGAGCCTTTTACTCAATGTATTCACGGTCACGCCGGTGGTGAGTACGTCATCGACGATTGCAACGCTGAAGTTGCTGCCATCTTTAATGCCTTGCGCTATTGCTATCTCATCATCGATACACTGCGTCGATAGACTAAATACACGGCTTGCGTTTTCGGCTCTCGCCATTTTGGATAAGTGATGCTGCACGCTAAAGCCCCGTCGTTTGGCCCACGACTGGTTAACTGGAACATTCAGCTCACTGCTTATGCTTTCACACAGAAGCGTAGCCTGATTGTAGTGCCGTGTAGCAAGTCGCCATGCACTAATTGGCACCGGAAGCAGCACATTGGGCACTGATAAAGTGCACTGTCGCATTTTATGGACAAACCAGTTACTTAATACTTTTCCTGCCGTAAGGGAATGCGTAAACTTTAACTGGTGAACCAGCGATGACATTGGCCACGTATGAAGTCCCAAAACGCGTAACGCGTCATAGTGGCTATGCTTGACGTGGCCTGCCACAGGGCCATATTGAAGTAGGTTACTTCCGTGCAACGTGGCATCGAAAAAAAATATGTCATCTTCACACCAGTGACATACTGGCGTAGGACTTGCCTGATAACATAGCAAGCATGAAAGGTTCATAGTGTTGATTCCATCAACTTCCTTGAATTGTCGAACGTCGACCTGTTTTCATTATTTCGTGTTGCCTCAAAAACACGTGACTGCCTAAGGAGGTGTAAATGGAAAGTTTGCATACAAACGGCGAGCTTGTCACCCGTACTCAGGGTACAGGCGTAGATGTGGTATTTCTTCATGGTTGGGGTATGAACAGCGGAGCGTTCACATCCTTTATTCCTTATTTAAGCGATAATTTTCGCGTCACCACCATAGATCTTCCTGGGTTTGGGGAAAATGCAGAGTTCGTCCCGTCACCGTATAACGTGGAAACATTGGCTCAATCCATTGTGAACCAGCTTCCAAACCAGTGTGTGTTGGTTGGGTGGTCATTAGGTGGCCTAGTTGCGCAAAAGTTAGCGCTGTTAGCACCAGAAAAACTTACCGGACTGGTAACGATTGCTTCAACACCTCGATTTATAGCAGGGCCTTGTTGGCCGGGTATTGCTGCCGATTTACTCTCAATGTTCGAGACTCAGCTTGAAAAGAACTATCAGAAAACACTGGAACGTTTTTTGGCAATTCAAGCGATGGGCAGCGAAACGGCAAAGCAGGATATTAAGGCGATCAGAGAACAGGTAACCCAATTCCCAGATCCCGCCGAGGAAGCGCTTAAGAAAGGTTTACGCATATTGTCTACTGAAGACATGCGTCAAGACGTGGGGCGAATAACTACACCCACATTACGATTGTATGGCAGGTTGGATAGTCTAGTGCCGACCAGCGGAATAGATCGTATATGTGAGCTACATCCGCAGGCTGATACCGTTGTTCTGCCTCATGCGTCGCATGCGCCGTTTATTTCACATCCTCAGCAAACTGCTGACATTTTATTTCGCTTTGCCGCTGGCGTTTACCAGCAAAAGGCGTCTTAATAGAGCGATGACATGAAGCTTCAAACCGCGGCTTGCCGATAGTTCGAAGCTTTTCTAATCTTTGACAGCTTAATAAAATCGCCTGCTTACAATAAGTTAATGACAGGGTGTGATACATGACTTTCCATTTGTGTGAAATTGGTTAATAATTGCACATGAGAGGTTAGGGGTAGTGTATGACAAGTATTGATGGTTTAAGTGCAGGCTCTGCATTTGCAGCGGCTCAATATGGTTTACAAAATGCCAGCGATGGAATTTCGCAGGCAGCATCAAATATTGCTCAGCGAACTGCTGAGGATGCGGTAGCACCCGCTCAACCTATTGCGACCAATACCGACACAATAAACACGTCATCGAATTCAACGCCTACCTCCACGCGTCTCACTGACGACTTAATCGCGCTCAATGTAAACGAACGTAATGCTCAAGCCTCTGCCAAAGTACTAGGTGTTGCCGATGAGATGCTTGGTACCATCATAGACGTGCTTGCGTAGGCGGAGCAGTTACGGTGAATATCGTTACACCAATCCTTAACGCCATTGCTTATCCCACGGCGAACATAAATACAGAGTCTGCACGTAGAGATAACGTGCAGCGAGAAACTATTCCCCAAGCGTCAGATTCCCAACAAGGCGCTTCTCAGAAAGGCTTAGGGTCTGAAGCCGACAAGGCAAAAAGCCCAGGTCAGCCACCATCGCCGGTTACTTACGAGCGCCCTCAGGTACAAACAGAACTTCAAGCTGCCTTTCAAAACGTATTTGGGCAACAGAAAGATAATGCGCAGGATGAGAGTGCAGGCAAGCAGGACGCGCAAGACAGGCAACAAGAACAGCAAGAGAAAAAAGACGCTGCTGAAATTGAGCAGTTAAAAGCCCGCGATCAGGAAGTGAGGGTTCACGAGCAAGCGCATGCTTCAACAGGCGGTCAGTACGCCGGTGCTCCGCAGTATGAATACACTACAGGCCCTGACAATAAACGCTATGTGACCGATGGCGAAGTGTCGATTGATGTTTCAGAAGAAAAAACGCCAGAGGAAACGCTGAAAAAAATGGAGCAAGTGCGCGCAGCCGCCCTCGCACCAGCTGAACCTTCATCACAAGATTTAAAAGTGGCTGCAGAGGCTTCTCAAAAAGCCACAGAGGCCCGTAGCGAGATTGCCAAAGGCCAAACAGAAACGGCTTCAGCAGGTTCTACCTCAGCACAAAGCAATGGTATTGTTGCAGACACTGGGGCAGCCGTGCAGCCCGATACAAATATAGGCACCGCAACCGATTCTATTGCGGATATGGTGTTAGATAATCAATCTTCATCAGCAGACACACAAGGCTTTCAGGCAAATGAGTCTAATGTGATGCAAACACGAATTGGCCGCATTCAAAATGCTTATTTGCAAGCTTACACCCCCTCTAGAGAAGGTTTATCGCTTCAAGCATGATAACGTGCAATTAACGCTAGCTGCTTAACATTGCACGAACGATTTAGCCCGTCATAGCTAAGGGCTAAATCGCGAAAAAAGCACTTTCACTTCCCTTGCATTGCCTTAAAACCAGCAGGCCCTAATAATCCAGTATTGCCTTTGTAAACGGATATTTAGGTGAGCCGCCAGTGATGTCTGAAAGTACCGAGTTCATGGTATCTACGTCGCTATCGAAGCCACCATGGGACGTGGCGGCGGTGGCATCACCTACTTTCCCCTCACTGTACTTAAACGTCACGTTGGGCAGCGGCTGATTAAACACAGCCATACCTAACAAGGGCATCTCTGGTTTGGATTCAAACGCATTTGATACTAAATAGAGCAACGACTTCTGGTAAATACGCGCCACGTGGTCATCTTTTTCCAACGCTTCAGATAAGTTGTAAACCGTGGTCGATTCAATGTGTTTCCCTTCTATAAGCGCAGAGAGCTTTTCGTTGAACAAGGGGTAGCTAATGGCTGGAGCCAGTAAATGCAGACTCTTAATCGTTATGTTTTCATCAACTTTACACAGCCTAGATAGGCTGTGTGCATGAAAAATAGAGCCAGCAGAATGCCCTACGACATGCAGCTTAATATCTGAATTGTCTTTCAAGTAGGCGGCCAATTGCGTTAGGAAATACGTACCATCTGATGTGGTACGGGTAAAGGGCGTGCAAGCGTCTGATTTCATTTCTCGCCACAGTGCGCCGCCTACTTTACGTGTTGCCCATTCTAGTATGCGGTCAGTGTAGTCAGTGAAGGCTCCTACTTTGTTGCTAATCTCTTTATTCTTAAAGCCCAGAATATCCTTGAGTTCTTCTAGCATACCCGTGTCGTACATGAAGTGAATGGGGTAAATATCGTTTTTAAGAAAGGTGTCTTTCATTGCTGCAATGCGTTTAGCCGAAGCTTTTATGCTATTTAAGCCGCCATGTGCATACAGCATTACGTGGCGATGGTTACTTTCGGAAAGTTTTTCAATAATGGCATCGACGTGGTTTTTATTGCTCCAATATTTACTTCTGGTATCAAAGTGACCGTCGTCGAAATGAATGAAGTGATCTTGAATACTCACCCGTGGTGTGGAGCGAGAAAATAAACCCTGTGCAATAGAGCGCGTAGCTTGGTGGTAAGTGCCTGTACCTGAAATAGGAAGTGCGAGTTGAACAACCCACGCATCCATAACGTTTAACGCCCAGTCATCGTAACGCCAAAGTGCCAGCCCTGACTTTTTCCAATCCGTCCCCCAGGAGTTTTGGATCCAGAAGCCTTCATCGTTATAGCCAACAATGGCAAACGCGTGGCCACCCATAGGTTCAGGCCTTAGGCTTATTACATCACCTTCGCTATCTTTCCAGCCTTCATGAATTCTGGCAGAAACAAAGATTACGCCCACTTCGTTAAGCGCCGCATGAAAATCGCTAATTTCTCGTTCAATACGGTAGTACGCACCTAGCCTGTGATTGCTTGCATTGTTAGCAATAGCTAGGGTCATTTCAAATTCGTTGCTGTGCTTAATATCTTCAGTTAGTGACTCGTTACATACGCCACTGTTGTACCACCCCTTAATTGCACCGCGGCAGCTAGAGCCTTCATACGCTTCACCTAACCACTCATCATGACGTTTAGCCATGGCATAAAGCATCCACGGGCTAACAGTATGTTTTCGGCCTTGCTGACGGTAAATGAAATTAATGGTAGCGGCCAATGCAAAGCCGGTGCACGCTCCATCTTTACCTTGGTCTAAAATAACCAAATTGCCTGGCGGGTCGATAAAAGGCTTAAGTGGAGTAAGATTTGGCTGGTAATAACGATCCCGAAGGTCGGGGTAATCGGCGCTGACATTCAGCATGTTTTTTGAGACAGGCGAGTTCATAAAATCATCCTTTGATGAGGGCAGATAATCTTTGCTGTACAGTTGGATGATTACGCTCGTACACCAAAGGTTAGTGGCCCTTAGCTCATTATGGTTGTCCGAAAGTGCTGCCTAGAAAAAGGCTGTGGTCAAATGAGCAACATTACCTTCGTTAAACGTTAAGGCTCTAAAAGCATGTCAACGGCCTTGCTAAACGCTACCAATATACGAACTTCGGTTTCGGTGTGACCCACACCTCTTCATTATTTCGGTATTCTCTATTTTGGTGCTTTTGGCTAAAGAGTTTTTGGGCACATAAAATTTCTATGCGCCCGAACTAATGTACCACAATCTAATGTAGCAAAAACGGCAGGCTAAATGGAAGCGTGATACAAAAAGGGCCTGTTAGTGACAGGCCCTCTATAAGCAACAGTAAATTATGTTGAATCGCTACTGTTTATTTTTTTGCTTTAGCAAATGCATCAGCAAAGGCGTTGCCCATGGCGCTGTTTTGAGGCTGGCTGTTGCGATTGCCGCCACCCTGATTTGAACGAGGGTTTGCTTTTGCGTTAGCACGCCCAGCCCCTTTACTTTGTGGTTTTCCTGCTGCTGGTTTACCGCCTGCATTATTGCTTTGACTCGGTGTATCGTCTAAGCGCATGGTGAAGGAAATACGCTTGCGCGGGACGTCTACTTCAAGCACTTTTACTTTGACGATATCGCCTGCTTTAACTACCTCGCGTGGGTCTGAGATAAACTTGTTAGTCAGTGCTGAAATATGCACCAGTCCATCCTGATGTACGCCTACATCAACGAACGCGCCAAAATTGGCTACGTTGCTAACCACACCCTCTAAAATCATGCCTGGTTTAAGATCGTTAATGGTTTCAACGCCTTCTTTAAACGCGGCAGTTTTAAACTCTGGACGAGGATCGCGGCCTGGTTTATCCAGCTCTTTTAGAATGTCTTTAACCGTTGGCAAACCGAATGCGTCGCTGGTAAAGGTGTCTGGCGACAGGCTTTTTAGCAGCTCGGTATTGCCGATGATGTCATTAACCGCAACAGCGGTCGTATCTACAATTTTATCTACCACTGGGTACGCTTCGGGGTGAACCGCAGAGGCATCAAGTGGGTTTGTGCCGTTTACAATGCGAAGGAAGCCTGCCGCTTGCTCAAAGGCTTTAGGCCCTAAACGTTCAACTTTCAATAGCGCTTTACGGTCTGGGAAAGCTCCGTTGGTGTCTCTGAAATTAACAATGTTATGCGCTAGGGTTTTGTTTAAGCCCGATACGTAGCTCAAAAGCGCGGGCGATGCAGTGTTTAAGTCAACGCCAACGGCGTTTACACAGTCTTCAATAACACGGTCTAGCGACTTGCCTAACTGGCTTTGGCTTACGTCATGCTGATATTGGCCTACACCAATAGCTTTAGGTTCAATTTTAACCAGCTCTGCCAGCGGGTCTTGCAAGCGTCGAGCGATAGACACTGCGCCGCGGATTGACACGTCAAGGTCAGGCAATTCTTTTGAAGCAAGCTCAGAGGCTGAATACACCGATGCACCCGCTTCACTGACCATAATTTTTTGTGCAGTAAGCTCGCTGTTGTTCTTGAGCATTTCGCCAACGAGTTTGTCTGTCTCGCGCGAGCCAGTACCGTTGCCAATGCTGATTAAATCTACTTTGTATTGCTTGCACAACGTGGTGAGCGTGCGAATAGATTTATCCCACTGGTTTTGTGGCGCATGCGGGAAAATGGTGTTGGTTGCGACCACTTTTCCTGTGCTGTCTACGACCGCTACCTTAACGCCAGTTCTCAAACCAGGATCTAGGCCCATAGTGGTTTTTGCACCTGCAGGCGCGGCCATCAACAGGTCGTTTAAGTTTTTAGCAAATACCTCAATGGCTTCCTCTTCAGCGCGTTCTCGAAGGGCGCTGAATAGCTCAGTTTCCATGTGTAAACCAATTTTGATTTTCCACGTCCACTGTACAACTTGTGCTAAGAAGTCATCTGCACCACGGCCGCGGTGCATAATATCGTAATGGCTGGCAATAATATGTTCGCAATGTGACGGGCCGTTGTCTTCTGACTGCGGGTCGGCATCTAGCTGAATGTGTAGCATGCCTTCGTTGCGGCCTCTAAACATCGCCAACGCGCGGTGAGATGGTACGTTCTTGTACTTTTCACTGTGTTCGAAATAGTCTTTATATTTGGCGGCTTCTTGCTCTTTACCTGATACAACCGTGCTTTTTACATAAGCATTTTCAGTTAAGTACTTGCGCACTTTTGCCAGCAGTGTAGCGTCTTCGGCGAAGCGCTCCATTAAGATATAGCGGGCGCCTTCTAATGCTGCTTTAGTATCAGCAATGCCACTATCTGCGTTAACGTATTCGCTTGCTGCACTTTCAGCATCGGTATCTGGGGTAGAGAATAAGGTATCAGCGAGAGGTTCAAGGCCTGCTTCAATCGCTATTTGGCCTTTAGTGCGTCGGCGAGGCTTGTACGGTAAGTACAAATCTTCCAAGGTAGTTTTGCTGTCAGCACTGGTGATACTGCTTTTAAGCTCGTCGGTTAGTTTGCCCTGTTCCTCGATAGATTTAAGGATTACATCGCGGCGCTCTTCAAGCTCTCGCAGGTAGGTTAAGCGCTGCTCCAAGGTACGCAGCTGTGTGTCATCAAGGCCTTGTGTCACTTCTTTTCGGTAGCGCGCGATAAAAGGTACGGTAGACCCTTCATCAAGAAGTTTAACAGCGGCAGTTACTTGCGAAGGTTGAACGCTAAGTTCATCTGCAATTTTATTGATAATCATAAGTCGCTCTAAGATACTAAAAATTCGCGTCAGGCAATGGCGAATAAACGGTGTGTGAAAGGCTTATATACACAGCGTCGGTAGTGAAAATAGGAGCGGTGAGTATATCACCGCGGTGTAGGGGAAGTCGTCTGATCATTGTGTTACAAATGGGTGATTAAATAGGGCATATTAGTGCTCACAGTTTGTCAGTTGCGTCGTACCAAATACGGTTTATCCACCACTCTTTCGTGCCCGTTTCGGTTTTTACAACAAATTCATCGTCTTCTTCTTTGCCAAGCAGTGCTCGCGCCATCGGAGAGTCGATAGAAATGTAATCCTTGCGGCCGAAAATTTCGTCGTAGCCCACGAGCCTAAGTTCCATCACCTTGCCCGCTTCGTTTTCAATTTCAACCCAGGCACCAAAGAAGACCTTACCCTCTTGCTGTGAATCGTAGTCCACAACCTTTAGGTTTTCCAAGCACTTGCGAAGGTAGCGTACGCGGCGATCAATTTCTCGTAGCTTCTTCTTATTGTACTGGTAGTCGGCATTCTCGCTTCTGTCACCAAGGCTCGCTGCCCAGGTTACCTTGCGAGTAATTTCAGGTCGTTCTTCACGCCACAAGAAATCCAGTTCTTGTTTAAGCTTTAAGTAGCCCTTTCGAGTGATAAGCGGTGTTTTCACAATGTCCTATAAATAATCCAGCTAATTACCCCTACTTTATGTGGGTAATAAGGCAAAACGCAATCTTTCTGTACGTCAAAAAGTGACAAAAGAGACAGATTGAATAATTATTGAACATAAACCTTTCGTTTAGTGTCGTAGTATAAATAATAGTCAAACCATTAGGGGAAATGAATGCGTAACAGGATACCAATGTTGAACCGTCGAAGGTCGGGGAACGATCCGTTCCAAACCAGCGGTACTATCATCGGTTTTATGCTGTTTTTAAGCGGCGCGCTGTTATTGTTGTATGCCTTGCTTGATATCGTTGTTCGCTTAAAGAGTATGCAAACCGTGATATATCTTATTTTAGGTTGTGCTATGTATAAGGTGGGTCAGTCTCTGTTAAATCATTTTGCTACGTTTAAGGTACACACTGAAAGACGGCGCGCCCCTCAGCGTTAAAACCTTTTGTTTTAAGCACCAAGTTTTAAGGCGAAATTGTTCCAAAAAGGCTTGGAATAGACCGTGAAATTTGGTCGATTTAGACTAAGCTTAATAGTGTAATTCGAGGCACCAAGCATATTGAATAACCCACTTTACTATTTGGGTACGCGCGTGGTGAAAATCCACTGGCTCGTAGGGAAAAGGTAAGCAAGGATCACGCTGACTCACTAAAACAAAAAAGCCGACGCTATGCGTCGGCTTTCTCTTTTTCTTAAAGCACTAACTTATTCCGTTGGCGCTTCTGCTTCAGGCTTAACCACTTCTAGCAACTCAACGTCAAAGATAAGCGTCGAGTTTGGCGTGATTGCGCCAGTAGAACGCGCACCATAAGCAAGTTCAGATGGGATATGGAAGCGATACTTTGCGCCTTCTTTCATCAATTGAACGCCTTCAGTCCAACCAGAAATAACGCGATTAAGTGGAAATTCTGCTGGCTCGCCACGCTTGTAAGATGAGTCGAACTCTGTGCCATCTAGCAAGGTGCCACGGTAGTGAACTTTAACCATGTCTGTCGCTTCTGGGCTTGCACCCTCGCCTTCTTCAAGTACTTCGTACTGAAGACCAGACTCGGTAGTTACCACACCTTCTTTCTTACCGTTTTCTTCTAGGTAAGCTAGGCCAGCTTCAATATTTTTTTCAGCGGCTTGTTCCGCCATTTCTTGCTGCTTAGCGCGAAGTACTTCTTCGCCTTGTTGAGCGATTTGCTGAATCTGCTCTGGCGTAAACTTAAGGGTGTCGTTTAGACCGTCTTTAAAGCCTTGTTGTAGCGCATCTTGGTCTAATGTTAAACCCAGTTGCTCTTGTTGTTCGGCACGGTTGCTAACGAACAAACCCATGCTTGCGCCCATGGCGTAAGCTTGCTTTTGCGTATCTGTCATTTCTTCTGCTGAAACAGAAGTTGTTTTTGCACTATCAGCGCTTGTAGAAGCGGCCTCATCAGATGTATTTGGCTGGCAAGCGAAAAGGCCTAGCGCAGCGATAGTAGATAAGGCAACGAGCGACTTCTGCATAAAAACGTCTCCATAAATTTTTATCATCATGCGTCTATGTCTATACTGCTGCATCCAAGGCAGTGTGCACGATAGTTAAAGATGCGTGATCCATGCTATGTTAAACCTAGCGTTAACAAAGCGAAACCCATTTGATTATGTTTAGGCCTCAAATGTTCCATAGAATAGCGTTACTCATCGTACTTATAGGTAATTCCATGGGATGCTCTGTCCCTGATACTACGCCAATACAGCAGTGGCGTCATGTAGAAGAAGGCGCCTATGCCGCAGATATTTCTACCGACGGCACGTTAGCGGTGGTTTCTGGCGTGAATAACGGGGTAAACGTATGGCGAATTGGACAAAGTGATCCCCTTTATCACTGGAGCCACCAAGGTGAAGGTGACAACCTGGTCATGTCAGTGCACATTAGCGCCGACAAACGCTATGTTGTGACCGCTGACCGCGAGGCGTTTGCCTTATGGAGTCTGGAGACCGGCGAGCCTGAAGGTTTTTGGCGCATTGACGAGTCATCAATTAGAGATGTGGTGGTTACCAATAATGGTAACGGCATATTGGTGGCGCGCTCAAATGGCAAAGTTATGTACTTTGAACCTCGTACTTCGCGTCGACTAGAGTTTTTAGGGCATCAAGAAAAGGTTAACTCCATTGATATTTCCCCTAACGGTAAGTTCGCATTGACGGGGGGCAACGATTACATAGCGTATTTATGGAGCACTGACACTGGGCAAATAATTCATACATTCACCCACCCCACGCGAGTAACAAAAGTAGCGCTTGATGATGAAGGCCGCTTTGCTTTTACTGCGGACAGCCAGAGCAAGTCGCAAGTGTGGAATGTGCAAACCGGGCAGCCTGTGGCATCCCTCAAATATGCAGCGCGTCAGAAAATCTTCACAGACGTTGAGTTTTCCAAAGATGGTCAGTTTTTACTAACAGGCTCTCCCGCCAGAAAAGTATACCTGTGGGATTTGGAAACTGGCGAGCAAGTGCAGTCCATACAGGTTGCTTCACGAGAGTCAGTTTCACCGCCGACCGCAGTTGTGTATGGCGTCGCCTTCCTCCCCAATGATAATATATTGTCTATAAGCAGTAGTGGCCTTGCCGAAGAATGGCAACGAGAGAGATAGAGAATTTACATGACAGAGAAAAGCGCTGAGCATCTACAACAGCAAATAGATAGCGCCAATAGCTATATTGAAGAGCTTCAAACTAAAGTTGCGTTTCAGGAGCACACCATTGAGGCGCTAAACGATGCGCTGTCTTCGCAGCAAAAGCAGCTTGACGATTTAGCCTTTAAAGTACGCCATGTCGTTGACCGCGTTAAGTCTATCGAGCCGTCTAATATTGCTAAGCAGTCAGAAGAAACCCCGCCTCCGCATTACTAGAACAATTGAAGCGCACTAGTAATTGCAACGCGGTATTCATTTGGATCACGTCCATTGACTATGACACTTATTGCGGGGCGCTCATCGTGGGGATAGGCCTGTGAAGACATCAAAGGCGCTTCGTTGATGTGCAGTAGTGTTGAAAAAACATCACGCTAGTTCATCTTGTTATGAGTTAGGCGAAGTCTTCATTTAGCCAGAATATACATTTGAATTACACTTGCGCCCCGATACAAAGGCTTCAGCAAAAAGAAGCCTTTTTTACTATTTAAGAGAGTGAGTTATGAGCGATTTTGATATGGATGCGTTTGATAGCATCGATTTTGACTCTGTTGAGCAGTCAGTAGCAGAGAAACAGGCTGAAAAAGACAAGCAAGAGAGTCAAGAGATTGAAGGTATGCGCGACGGCGCCAACGACTGTGGCGATAGCTGTACTATTTAAGCGCACTCAGCGGCGAGGGCTCTTAATTTTCAGAGCCTTCCGGCGCTTCCAACTTATCCAGCTCGAGTCTATCCAACTCTATACTTTTCTCCACATCGCCGTTAAAAGCTTCGATAAATGCATTTTTTAAAATCGCGGTAAATGCCTCCCATGTTTGGGTGTCAGGGCTTGATAAATCGCCTTCAACAGGAATGCGTGTGGCAATTTGGTCTTCGCTTTGGTTTTCAAACAGTTCGGTGACAAACGCGGAAATGGCTTCGATACTGCCTTCAATAAAACCATCGCCGTCACGTTCAATGTCACCCTTCCAAGAAAATACCTCCACATTATGCAAAATGGGTTTGATATAGCCTTTTACTTTCCCTTCATTAGACGCCACTTCAGCCGCAAGCGTGAGTGTGCCGGCTTCCAGATCAAACGGTGCGTAGGTATCAAGTAGGTTCTTAAAGTTCACTAGTCCAACGTTGTCAGCTTGAATATCAACGTCAAATGTGGGGGCTGTTGTTGCGGGGTTGAGTTTAGCGTTTAAGGATATCGTGCCCTGCTGTGCCGTTTGTCCTTGCGCTTTGGCCGTTGCTACACGTGAGTCTGACAAGTTGTCGCTATTCACCAAGTTATTCACTTCAAGCTGAATATCATGAAGCGCAATGTCGATAGCCGGAGAAGTATCGGGGTTGTGGAAAGCGACTTTTCCTTGGTTAATAGTTAGCTTATCGATGCGTAACGGGAAGAGTTGGTCGGCGATAGATAACCAGTTTTCATCCTTACCAGACTGGCTTCTCTCCTCCGTGTTGCCGTCTACAAAATTAATCTCGGGGGAATTAACAATTACTTTTCCCACCGCTGCACCTTTGAAAAGCTGTGACCATGAAAGCGTAAACTCCACATAGTCAGCTTTAAATAGCGGCCTATCTACTTGCCCGTTCGCCTTATAAAGCAAAACATGTTCTAAACTGTATGCGCCGCGCCATAGCATTAAATCTACATCGCCCACGCGGCCGTTATACTCTTTTGACTGACTCAGCGTCGTGTTGATGTATGAAGCTGCGGCGTAAGGCAAGTAAAGTCTTATGGCAATAAGCGTAAGCAACAAGGCTATAAGGACATAGCAGACACGTTTTTTAGCATGTTTCATATTTCACTCCTTTGCGAAGGAAATACAAAAATTATGCCTGAGCGACCTCTTTCGTTAGGTAACGAGGATACCCAGCGTTGGCGTGGCATGAAGAGAAGTTTGCAAAAAGCCTGAGCACAGCGTTGTAAGGTGTTACACAGGCTTAACGGTAAGATTTACTGAGACGTGGGTAGGAATGTTAGTGCGGTTTAAAGATGCCAATCACATTTTCGTTTGAGCGAGTGGCGGCACTCACCTTTTCGTCAGTTTGCGCTTCATTGTATCCACACGCAACGCACTCCAACTTTTCTACGTTATTTTCAAAATATAACGAAATCGTATCTAGCTCTTGGCATTTTGGGCACGTAGCCCCTGCAACAAAGCGGCGTTTTACACGTTTTGACATACATACACCTTTGGAGAATTTCGCGATTATTATACCTTGAAATGGTAAGTGTTGATCAGCTTTTACCTTAAGTTTTTGATATTATACGCGCCCTAGTTTGTTCCATCACAGGTTACTCATGATAAAGCTTTCAAATGTATCGCTACTTCGCGGTCGCAAAATGTTGCTAGAAGAGGCGTCGGCGCAGGTTTTTCCAGGCCACAAAGTAGCGCTGATTGGCAGCAACGGCTGCGGAAAGTCCACGCTTTTTGCACTGCTGAGAAGTGAGTTAAGTGTCGATGCTGGCGACTGCAGCGTGCCGAATGACTGGCGAATTGTAAGCGTGGCACAGGAAACGCCAGCAACTGACCGGACCGCGATAGACTATGTGGTGGACGGTGACAAACATTTACGTAATCTACAGGCGCAATTAGAAGCCGCTGAAAAAAGCGGCGACGGTGTAAAGATTGGCCAAATTCACGGGCAGCTCGAGCAAGCGGGAGCATACGACGTGGAAGCTCGCGCAGCGACCATTCTGTCGGGTCTTGGGTTTACCAATGTGCAGTTAAGCGCACCAGTTAGCGATTTTTCAGGTGGCTGGCGTATGCGCCTAAACCTAGCTCAAGCGCTGCTTTGTCCTTCAGACTTACTGCTGCTTGATGAACCTACTAACCACTTAGACTTAGACGCCGTTATTTGGCTAGAGAAATGGCTTCAACGCTATGCGGGAACGCTGTTGCTGATTTCTCACGATAAAGCCTTTATCGACAACACGGTTGCGCAAATTATCAGTGTTGAACAACAGAAGCTTATCACCTACACCGGTAACTACTCGTCTTACGAAACCCAGCGCGCTGAACGTATTCGCTTGCAAAACATTGAATATGAAAAGCAGCAGCAAAAAGTAGCGCACCTCAATTCGTTTATTACCCGGTTTAAAGCTAAAGCGAGTAAAGCTAAGCAAGCGCAAAGTCGTATTAAGCAGTTGGAGAAAATGGAAACCTTGTTGCCAGCCCATATGGCAAGCCCATTTAGCTTTTCTTTTGCGCCGCCGTCGGCACTGCCAAACCCGCTTGTGCAAATGGAAAAGATACAGCTGGGTTACGACGACCATATTGTGCTGCAACAGGTGAAACTCAATTTAGTACCTGGCAGCAGAATAGGTCTTCTAGGTCGAAACGGGCAGGGTAAGTCTACGCTAATCAAACTATTGGCGGGTGTGCATGCGCCAAAACAAGGTATTTTTAATACGGCTAAAGGCCTTAAGATTGGTTACTTTGCTCAGCATCAGTTAGAAACATTAGATGCTAACGCTACTCCGCTTCTTCATTTGCAGCGCATTGACGAAAAAGCCACCGAGCAGCAACTTCGCGACTACCTGGGTGGATTTGGGTTTAATGGCGATGAAGCATTAGCCCCCGTGGCACCGATGTCAGGTGGCGAAAAGGCGCGCTTAGTATTGGCGTTAATTGTTTATCAGAAGCCTAACTTATTGCTGCTGGATGAGCCTACCAACCACTTAGATTTGGAAATGCGCCATGCGCTAAATATCGCGCTTCAAGGTTTTGAAGGCGCCATGGTACTGGTCTCGCACGACCGCTTCTTACTCTCCTCGGTATGTGAGGATTTCTATTTGGTAGACAGTGGCGAAGTTGAACCATTTAAAGGCGACTTGGACGACTATCGCGACTGGATTTTAAAACAGCAGGCAGCGGAAAAAGCCAAGGCCAACAGCGACGCCAAAAACGAAGAGCAACAAGAGACTGGCGCGCAGAGTAAGCCGGAACGCAAATTAGATCGTAAAGAAGAAAAACGCCGTGAAGCCGAGTTTAGGCAAAGGGTTGCGCCACTTAAAAAAGCCATTGAAAAACACGAAAAAGCCATGGAGAAGTGTGGTGCTGCTTTGGCTGAGGTGGAAGCGTCACTTGCCGATACTTCGCTTTACAGCGAAGACAAAAAAGCGGAGCTTATGGGCCTACTCGACAAGCAAACTCAGCTTAAGCAACAGCTTGAAGAAGAAGAGATGGCATGGCTAGATGCCCAAGAGCAAATTGAGCTAAAACGAGAAGAGTATGACAATGCCAACGCCTAATATCGAAAACCGCGCGTTTTGGGAGTATAGCGTTTCTCGCTATACCAAAGGTGATATGGCTCCCCTTGCGCTTTTACTGCAAGACAACCACAAGGTTAATGTAAACGTTCTCTTGCTGATTTGCTGGTGTTTAGAGAATAATGTCATCATTAATTTGCCACAGCTTAAGGCAGTGATTGCGGCATCAAATGCGACCGAAGAAAAGTTACAGTATCACCGTGCAAGGCGGAAGGCTGCGAGCCCCGAAAAAGGCGGAGACCAAGCAGAATATGACGCACTCAAAGCACAAGAGCTAGAGCTTGAAAGACAGCAGCAGCACGATATTGTTGCGTCGTTCAATGAGCAGCCAGTCACGCATCTGGGTCAAGGGCAATCTGTATCGTCTAACGTATTTAACGCGTCTATCGCAGCGTTTATAAATGCATACGGACTGCGAGACAACAACGAGGCGCGCCAACTAGTGAGCCTAGTGGTTAACCAACTATCGTAAAAACACAATAAGAAAACAAAATGAGTAAATCAGCGCTATCGCATGGAAAGATAATAAAAAGCAGCTTTAAGGTGCCAGGGTGGGCGAAGAACCGTCATGTGCAAACCATATGGCCGCGTTTTATTCAAAAGCGGTTGCCTTTGTCTTACGACATGGAGCGTCTCACATTACCCGATGACGACTTCGTCGATGTGGCGTGGGGGCCAAAGCCGCAGGAAACATCGGGTATCGTGGTGATGTTTCATGGTTTAGAAGGCAGCATTAAGTCGCATTACGCGAACGATATGATGGCTCAATTGTCAGTGAATGGTTGGCAGGTGGTGATGATGCACTATCGCGGCTGTAGCGGCGTGCCAAATTTAAAAGCGCGGGCGTATCACAGTGGAGAAACAGAAGACCCCAGCTTTTTCTTAGAGTGGCTTCACGATAAATTTCCACGAATTCCTAAAGTGGCCATCGGCTTTTCCCTTGGCGGCAACATGCTATTGAAACTGTTGGGCGAAAACCCTGCGCAAAAGTGGCTTAAGGCAGCGATTGCCATTTCTTCACCTCTTAAACTTTCTGAATGCGCTAAATCAATTAACCAGGGTTTTTCTCGCGTATATCAAAAGTATTTACTTACTAGCATGAAGGATACGCTGCGTAAGAAAATGGAGTACATCGATTATCGCAAGCTTATACAGCTAACAAAAACTGATGTGGAAGAGATCACCAGCTTTACCCAATTCGACGAGAAGATCACAGCGCCGCTTCACGGCTTTGCAGACGCTCAAGACTACTATGAAAAGTGTAGTGCGTATCACTTTTTAAGCGCGATCCACTGTCCTACACTGGTATTGCATAGCATTGATGACCCCTTTATGAATCACTTAATTGTGCCTAAGGAAGAAGAGCTTGCGCGCAACGTTACCGTGGAGCTAAGTGAACGAGGCGGTCACGTTGGGTTCATGCAAGGTTCTATATTAAATCCTAAAGTATGGCTGCACGAACGGGTGAAACGTTTTGTAAGTGAAGCCTTACCTGTAAATACTACGTGTCGTTATGTCAGCCGCTAATGTTGATGTCCTAATAATTTACCCAAACGCTTTTTATCAGGAGTGTGAATGATAATCCCCATTGACGCGCTAGAAGCCGATACGCTTTATAGCTTGGCTGAGTCTTTTGTTCTGCGAGAGGGCACGGACTACGGCGCTGAAGAAGTTGCGCTAGATGTGAAAGTGCAGCAAGTGTTAAACAGACTCAAGTCGGGTGAGGCGGTGCTGGTCTATTCAGAGCTTCATGAAAGTGTAGATATCAAAAGAAAAGAAGATATTGAGCCAAGCGAAGCTGAAGAACAATAGACACAAAAAAGCCGGGTCGAGCAACCCGGCTACCTACCTGAGGAGAGGAAGGCTTAAAACGCGTAACGTGCAGTTACCTGCATAA
>ENA-OWNT01000760-OWNT01000760.1-seawater-metagenome-genome-assembly--contig:-NODE-760-length-58380-cov-6.982025_pt1 | contig 58380 bp, 39 predicted proteins | sample MGYA00238136_ERZ651165 | MGnify/ENA primary metagenome ERZ651165 (study PRJEB26861, sample SAMN08777766) | seawater metagenome | isolation source: coastal seawater | place: USA: Florida | collected... | reverse complement strand
GCGGTCGCCCTGACCCCCACAAAATCGCCAGCGAATGAACCCCAGCGACAGTGGCCGCCTTCACCCACAGAGAAACGGCCACTTTTTCATAGGTGGTTTGAACCGTCGCCCTCGTCCCCACATTCAATTTACGGTGTCATTTCAGTGCACAAAACTTTTTTCAGTTGTTATTGGTTCTTGGCAGTGGTGGCGTCGTTGATTCTTCGTTCTCCTTCTTCCTCCTTCTTGTTGGCGCAGAAACAACAGAAACGTGGCAGTGCTGTCTGCGATGGGTCCACGAAAGATGTAATGACAAAGTGTCATCAGCGCAAATTGTCAATTTTACCCAGCATTCTAGCTGCTTCTTACAGTGTGAACGAATCGAACAGTCATTTGCGAAAACCGGACAACGCGAATTTGAACGAACTTATTTATTTGCGACTTTATCAGTGTCCGGCCAGCATCAAACGTGACCATGGTGACCAGATAACCACGAACTATCGGCACCAGCTGCCTGGGTGTACAATATGTGATCAGGGAACTAATTATTATTGTACTGTCTTCTCCACCAGCAGGCCGAGATGTGAATTTGAACCTTGATTTTCTTCACCCCTTCAGTGCGCATTCAGACTTTCTGAGAATTTCGAACCACCGTCCTGGTATAGTCGTTAGAATTTACGAAGCATGAACCTTTTGGACCTTAGACCAACGTGAACGGTCACTGAGAAGACACCATGAAGCGCAGGTGACAGACCTACAATAATGGTCAGCCCACATCCGCACCAGGGGTTGACCAACCCACTGGTGATTATCGCTGTGGTGCTCTTCACGATGTCTCAAACATCTTATGTGGCTGTCTTCGTCTCCGCTGATAGCATGATGGAATCCATGTCCGGCATGGGTTGCTATAAATCCTTGAAAGGCGATGGTGTGTGCGAAGAGTTCAACAACGTCAAGGCCTGCGGTTGGGATGGTGGCGATTGTTGCCAATCCACGTGCTTACAGACTGACGTGGGTCGAGCGAATCCATCTCGTTGTGGACCGTACCACTGCCACGACCCGAATGCGGTCAAGAAATGCTCAACTGGGTGGGCCAATCAAGTCGGGGATGGTTTTTGTGACCGACAAAACAACCTGGATGTTTGTGATTGGGATGGTGGAGATTGTTGTGAGAAGTCGTGCCTCGGCACAGATGATGGCCGGCCCAGCTTGCGGTTTTTGAGTGAGGTTGGGAGTGTCAGTTCGTTGACGACCACTAGTGCTTTCACCCCAATGTCCACCACCATGCCACTGTTCGAGTGTGGCGTTGCGGGATTCGATTGCAAAGACGAGCACAACTTGATTGAAGATTGGTCATCGTGTGCATCACAAGATGAATGTGACTCAACGTCGCAGTTCTGTGCGGCGTACATGTTCAGCACCACTCATGATGCCCAAGATGCCCAGTGTTGGCCGTGTGACTTGCACGTCTACTGCCCGTACCACAGCATCGACCCGTCGCTTTGCACTGAAGTATGCGGCGGTGTAACCGACTGCAACGGCAACGATGCTGCAGACTATCTTCACTGGATTGGCGACGACGTGTGTGACGATGGATCGTATGGGCTGAGCTTCAATTGCGAAGAATTCAAGTGTGACGGAGGCGACTGCGTGTGCGAGCGAGAAGAGTTAGTGGATTGTGCTGGAACCGCCTTTGACGACAGCAAATGGCAGTGGGTTGGAGATGGCGTGTGTGATGACGGTACCTATGACATCGTCCTCAACTGCGACAAATTCGACTGTGACGGAGGAGACTGTGATTGCGGCTGTGCCGTGTGTTCTTGCCCTCTGGATAGCAGCACGAGCAGTGACCGGAGTGGTGATGGTGATGGTGAGGGCGTAGCGACCGAGGATGGTCTTGATGCGCCCCAGCAGCTGGTTGGACAGCTCACCCAGCAGGTCGACGTGCTGCCGCTGGGTGCCCGGCTGACCGAGCATGGCGATATGCAAGCTCTCGAGCAGCTCGTTGGACACCGAGAGTCCCAGCGCGCCCCGCAGCTCGTCGCCGCTGTAGCCGATGACGGTGACCAGCTCGTTGTTCCCGTCGCCCGTCCCCTCCTCCAGCGTGCACCCATAATGCTCGAACATGGCGTGGGTGGCCTCGGCCAGGTCGCAAGCGAGCACGGCCCGGGCACCGCCAGCAGCATCCTCGGATACCAGAGAATCGTTGTCGTGGATGGACATGGAATCACCCCTCACATGGATGTCCGCGCATTCGGAACGCTGAGGGGGGGGCTGAAGGGCGAGTTTCGATCGCCAGGGGAGTTGCCGTATCCAGGGCCCGGCATCAGTCCGCAGTTCGGATCAGGTCTTCCACCGCGTCGATCACATCCGCCATGGGCGGCCAGTCCCATCCCGCTGCGAGCACGGCAGGATCGTCGAAAGAACCGTCGCCATCGGCATCGATATAGGAGCCGGTCGCCTCCGCCAGAGCATCGAGCTGGTTCTGGGGACGCGAATCCGAGGCCTGCCACTCATAGACGTTGATGCCCAACAGCTTGGTGTCGGTGACCGCCAACGCAGCTGCAACCGTGTCTGCAGTGGCCGGTTCTCCGCAGCTTCCTTCGGGGAAGCGCGAGCCCACGGCGGCGTCGCGGATGATGTTGTCGACGCTGTAGATCACGATGTGGGTGGCGCCTTCCCGCCAGCCCACCCCGCGCCGGTCGCCGTCGGCGGGGAATTCGTCCTTGAGGCCCTCGACGGTGCCGCCGAAGGCATCCGACTCCATGGGCGCCCAGGGCCGGATGTCCTTGCTGGGGTCGAACGCGCCGTCGCAGGTGTGGTCGAAGCCGGCTCCCCAGACCGCCTGGTAGATGGCCTCGTAGGCGGAGCCCTCATCGGAGCCGCCGTACTCCATGCGCAGCGCCCGGGCGGCATCCTTCACCGAGTCGTGGTCGGTGCTGATGGCGTGCCGCATCTCGTAGGGAAGGCCCACCGTGGCCCAGCTCGACTCGCGGTAGTCGTCGTACACCCCGAAGCCCACCGCGACGTTGCCGAAGTGGTCGTAGAGCGCCTCGATGATCTCGTCGATGAAGCGGTTGAGGTCGGGGTGGTAGCACGAGTAGTTGTAGGCGACGTCGAGCAGCAGGTAGACGTCGACCATCTCCTCGTCGACCGGCTCGTTGGGGTTGGGGTCGTCGGTGGACGACTGCACCAGAGCGGTGAGATCGACCTGTGCACCGGGTTTCTGGGGGTCGTTGGTGTTGAGGAACAACGCACCGGACGCATCGCCTGAGGTGGGGTCCCAGGCAATGGTGACCCACTTCTGGGTGCGGGCCGGGATGTCGAGCGTGCCCGTGGCGGGGTCGACGCCTTCGACGATGGTGAACTCACCCACCTCGGCGCCGACGCGGATGTCCGACAGGTGAAGGACGCCGGTGCCGTGGTTCTGCAGGCTCACGGTGCGCGACTGCAGTCCGTCGCCCACGTAGGCCTCGAAATGGACCGAGCCAGGGTTGACGTCGACCGAAGGAACGCCGTCCTGTGGGCCGTTCTTGTCGACGCCGGCTGGCTCGCAGGACACCGGGCCTGCCGCCATCAGCGCAAGCAGCGCCCACTTCATCGTCCGCACACCCATGTCGCGTTCTCCTCGACCGCGTGCCGCCCGGATGGGTGGACGACCGCGCAGATCCCGTCCCGCCGCAGGACTATGGCCGATGTCTCCGCCGGTGGCCAGCGCTCTGGCGCATGCCGCAGTTCAATGACGCAGAGGGGTGGAGGGCGGGGTCGAGCGGCGCTACCCTTCGGGCGCGGGACGACGGGACGGGAGCCACGATGACACCACCCAGCCTTCGAGCACACCTCTTCACAGGGGTCCTGCTGCCAGCGGTGCTGGTGGCTGTCGGCTGCAGCCGCGACGACGAGCTGGTCAAGCAAGAAGACCAGAACAACGTCGAGCCCGACATCACGCTGGATGTGTGGTCCATCGACTTCGGCTCGGTGCCGCTGGGCGACTCCGCCACCCGCACGGTCACGGTGCTCAACCGGGGCAACGCCGCTCTCACGGTCCACCGGGTGAGCCCCGAGGGAGCCGGCGCCTTCACCGTGGTGGAGTCGGAGCTGCCGGTGCAGGTGGCCGCGGGCGCCGAGTGGACCTTCGACGTCATCTACACCTCCACCGGCGTCGACACCGGACGCGTGGAGGTGGGCAGCTCCGACCCCGACTCCCCGGCCGTGTCCGTGGAGCTCGACGGACAGGCCGCCTACCCCCGCCTCGATGCCGACCCCGAGGAGTTCGACGTGGGTCGCGTGGTGCGCTGCGGCGAAGAGACCGACACCTCCGACCTCGTCAATGTGGGCGAGGCCCCGCTCACCATCACCGAGCTCGACACGGTCGGCAGCGGCTGGTCCATCCTCTCCGCGCCCGAGCTGCCCGTCACCTTGGCGCCCGGCGATGCCACACCTGTGCAGATGCGCTTTTCACCCCTTGCCGACGGCGATGCACCCGGGGCGTTGTGGGTCACCAGCAACGACCCCCGAGAGCTCGTGGAGGTCCCCCTCGTGGCCCGGGGCGAGGGCTATGCGGTCGACGAGCGGTCCGAGATCCACATCCAGCCGAGCGGCCCCTACAATGGCGTCGACATCGTCTTCTTCGTCGATCAATCGAGCTCGATGGACGACGAGCGGCGGGTCCTGGGTGAGCGCTTCCACCTGCTGGTGGAGTCCCTCGACGACCTCGGCATCGACTGGCAAGCGGCCGTGGTGTCCGCCGACAACGGCTGTGCCAACACCGGCATCATCACCTCCGGTGACAGCTCTGCCGTCACCCGCTTCACCGACGGACTGCTGGGGGACTGGGGCTGGTATGCCGAGTCTGGCCTCACCGTCGCGGCACAGGCTCTGGCGGCTGCAGCGCCCGGTGGGTGCAACGCGGGACTGCTCCGAGACGACGCCCTGCCCCTCGTGGTGGTGGTCGCAGATGAGCGGGACCACTCCGAGCCCAACTGGCAGGCACCCATGCTGGCGATGGTGGAGTCGGCCCCCGGCGTGGTCGTGAACGCGGTGGTCGGACCTGTCCCGGATGGATGTGGGGCCGCCGACCCGGGCTACGGCTACACCGAGGCCGCAGAGTGGTCCGGCGGCGTCACCGAGTCCGTCTGCGATCCCGATTGGTCCGACGTCTTCGAAGACCTCGGCAGCCTGGCCGCCGACGAGCCCACCGACACCTTCCCCCTTGAGGCTCCACCTGAGGATGACTCCGTAGAGGTGCTGGTAGACGGCGAGGTGGTCACCGAGGGCTGGACCTACGACGCCGAGGAGCAGGCGGTGGTGTTCGACGAGAACCCAGACGGGGGGGCCATCATCGAGGTCCGCTACATCATCTCCTCCGACTGCGGCTGATGTCCTGAACGATCCCTCTGGCGTGCCGGGATCGACTTCAGACCGCTGCCACGCGTCCGACTCGGGGTCGACGGCCCGGGCACCTGCCCTGGGGCCGCGGAGTCGAGATGCACACGGCCAGCCCGGTGTCCACCGAAGCACATTCGGCCATCGCGGAGCGCCTCGCCGGCGACGGCAAGCGGACGTGGACCCGCCTGAGGCCCACCTCACGGCGCCCGTGTCGCCTCACCTGCCGTGGCCTGGGTCCCGATGTGGAGCCCCGCCAGGTGCCGGTCGACCTGTCCCTCGGCGGCTGTGCCGTGGCCTGGAAGGGCAGCCCCCCACTTCGGGGCGCGAGCGGCACCGTGGAGCTCGACCTACCCGACACCACCGTGCTGCTGCGGGCGGTCGCCGTGCATGTCCGTCGGCTCGGACCTGACCACGGGGTGGTCGGCCTGCGCTTTCTGCCCGACGCTGCTCTCGAGTCGGCGCTGATTCCCCTGGGCGTGTACCTGCTCGGCCTGGCAACCGACCCCGAGCAGGCCCTGACGAAGGCGGTTCGCCGATGACCGACCCGGTCCGAACAACCGACGCTCCGGTCTGCGGAGATGGCGCGGCACATCGAACGGTGGGCCGATGGCGGCTCATCGAGCGGATGGGTGCTGGCGCCTTCGGAGAGATCTGGCATGCGGTGCGCGACGATGGCGCGCCTGCGGCGGTGAAGCTGCTGTCGGAGCCTCCAGGCATCGAGCTGCGCACCCTCGCGGGCGTGTGTCACCCCGCCATTCCGCGCCTGATCGACGCGGCGACCGAAGCACCCTGGTTCATCGCCATGTCGGTGGCTCCGGGGACCCCCCTCGACCACAGGGCCGCCGGCCCTCCCATCCGCTGCGATGAGCTGCTGGACGGCATCTGCGCCTTGTTCGACGCTCTGGCGGCGGTGCATGCGGCGGGCCTCCAGCACGGCGACATCAAGCCTGAGAACATCCTGTGGCAGTCGGCGAGTCCCCCCACGGTGAGCCTGGTGGACTTTGGTCTGAGCCACGGCGCGGGCGGCACCCTGGCCTGGGCCGCACCCGAACACCTGGGCGACGCGCCCGTCACGGCCTCCGCAGACGTGTACTCCCTCGGACTCGTCGCCTGGCAGGCCCTGGTGGGCGAGGTGCCCCATGCCGAGCTGTCGGCACAGGAGGCGCTGGCTCGCCGGGCGCAGGCCGCACCGCAGGTTCCCCCCGGGAGTCGCGGACCGGCCTGGGTTCACCGCTTGCTGGAGCAGCTGCTCGCACCCACCGCCGACCTCCGCCCCACCGCAGGTGCCGTCGTCGACCGGCTGCGGGCCCATGGCATCCAGCCACCCGAGGTGGACGGCGCCTTGCTCCTGCGCCGGGCCAGCACGGCCAAGGTGTCCCGGGGCGCGGTCGACATCGCCACCCGCACCTGGGTGCAGCGCGGTGGCCAGCTCGTCGTGGTCGGCCCGCAAGGCAGCGGACGCAGCCGGGTGGTGCAGTCGGTCGCTCTGGAGCTTGCGGCCTCGGGAACGCCTTCCATACGGCTGCTTCCGCTGGATGGTCCGTGGTCTTCGGTGCAGGCCGCGCTCGCCAACAACGGCAGCAGCCTGCCCGAGGCACCAGACGACCCCACACGGGTGGAGTGGTGCGTCGACGTGCTGGAGGCCGCCGGCCGGCCCGTGCTGGTACACGACTACCACGCCCTCGACAGGTGGAGCCGCACCGTCGTCGACCGTCTCGCAGACGGCGAGCTCAGCCTCCTCGTCACCGGACGCAACCGCCCGCGCTGGGCCCGCTCCGCTGTCGGACTCGAGCCGCTCAACCGCGACCAGATCGGCGAGCTGCTTGCCGCACTGCTCGGCGAAGGCGGCGACCAGCCCGCCACCCGCCGCGCCGTGTGGACCGCATCGCGCGGCCTGGTGGGCGATGCGGTCCGCTACATCATCGCCTGTGTGGAGGACGGCGCCTTGGTGCGCAGCGGCAGCACCTGGGTGCTGGACGACGCCCGAGCCGCTCAGATCAGCGCCGTGGTGCGGCAGACCGAGCTGCGGCCGCCCGAGTCCGGCACCCGGGCCCGCGCGGTGCTGTCGGTGCTGGCCCATGTGCGCCGCGCCCTCGGAGTCGGCCAGCTCTCGGAGCTGCTTGCGGCCTCACGGGAGGAGGTGGATGCTGCCATCCAGGAGCTGGCCCTCACCGGTCTGGCCCTCGTAGACGGCCAACAGGTGGTGCTGAGACCGGCGCTCGGTGACCGGCTGCGCGCGCTGGAGGTCGACCAGGGGCTGCTGGACCACACTCTGGCGTGGTTCTCGGAGTCCGTGCCCACCGACGTGGTCACCCTGGCCTGGCTGTCCATCGCCGCCGAGAACGTCGACCAGATCGCCATCTATGGTCATGACGCCGTCCGCCGTCTCATCCCGTGCAATCCCTCCGAGGCCATGCGACTCGCCGACGCCTTGTGGGCTCGACTGCAGACTGCGCGCACTCTGGAGGTGCGCCTCGAAGCCCTGGTCGCAGCGGGACACGTCAAAGACGCGCGTTCCCTCGGCCAGGCCCACATCGAGCCTCTGGCGCGGGATGCTGGCAGTCCCGGTGCCCTCGTGGCCAGCATGGTGACGATGGCCGAGCTGGCGACCAACCACGGCGGACGTCCCGACGATGCCATCGAGTGGTGCACACGGGCGCGGCAACTCGTCGACCCATCCATCCGTCCTCCCGCCCGTCTCGTGCTCTCCGAAGCCCATGCCCACAGCCTCCTGGGCGAGCATGGCACCGCGGCTTCTCTGTCGGAGGTCATCGCAAGCCGGCCGGCACCGCGCGACGCATCCGAGCTGCGAGCCTGGCTGAGGGCCCGCACCATCTACGCCCAGAGCATCCACCAGAACGGCGACCTGCGGTCCGCCCTGGAAGTCCTGGAGGCCGTGCCCGCCGACCTGGGCCACGGCTTGAGCGAGCGCGCGGTCCTCAGCGCGGCCCTCGGCAGGCTGCTCTGGTTCGCCGGCCGCTACGGCGACGCCGACCGCGCCATGACCGACGCAGGACGCGCGGACGCCGGCCTGGGCATGCTCGACCGGGCCCGTCTGCTCAACAACCTCGGTGCTGTTCGCCACCACTCCGGCGACCGGCAAGGCGCCGTTGCGGCCTGGGAGCAGGCGCTCGTGCTGTTCAACCGGGTGGAGTCCGGCGTGGAGGCCATTCGCACCCAGGCCAACCTGTGCGTGGGCTACAAGGAGCTCGGCCGCTGGGAACGCTCCCGACAGACCGGAGAGGCCGCCTGGGCCGGCGCGCAGAGCCTGGGCACCACCGACCTCATGTGCCACGCCGCCCTCAACCTCGGCGAGCTGCACCTGTGCCTCGGCCAGCTCGTCGACGCCGAGCGCCGCATCCGCCAGGCCGCCGAGCTCGCGCAGTCGAACGCAATGGAGCGCGAGGACATCGAGGCCCGCCTCCGACTCGTCGAGCTCGACGTGCTGCGCAAGCGTCCGGCCGCCCAGCTCGACGCCGAGCAGGTCGCGCGGGACGCGGGGCGCACGGGCATGGTGGTGGAGCAGAGCCTCGCCGTGGCCCTCCAGGCGGTGTCTGCAGCGCGGTCTGGCGCCGACGCCGAGCGGGTGGAAGCCCTCATACAGGCCTCCGTACAACCCCTCCAGAAAGCTGGCGCAGCAGCCGATCTCGCCGTCGTTCGCACCTGGGTGGCCGACGCGCTGCTGGCCATCGACCGTCCGCAGGAAGCCGCCACCGAGATCGACCGGGCCCGCGTGTTCGCCCGGGAGCGCGGCAACGTCCCTCTGCTACGGCGTGCCGAGGCGCTCGAAGCCCGCCTCACCGCCGCGTGGACCGACCCCAGCCGCGACGCCCGCATCGGTCGCCTGGTCGAGGTCGCGGTGGCCATCAACGAACAGTCCGACCTGCGGGCCGCCTTCGACCACATCGCCCAGGCCGGACTCGACCTCCTCGACGGCGACCGGGCCTTCGTGCTCACGGGCCAGCCGCCCCAGGTGGTCGCATCGGTGGCCCACGGACCGGTGCATGGCCGCCCCAGCATGTCGGTGGTGGAGCAGGCCATGGGCGACGGCCGGGAGGTCATCGCCGCAGATGTCGATGAGCGCGGCGACCTGAGGGCCCTTCGCAGCGTGGCGGCCATGGAGCTGCGCAGCGTGCTGTGCGTGCCCATGAAGCACCACGATGAGGTCATCGGTGCCATCTACGTCGACTCCCGCACCGCCAACCAGAAGCACCTGTGGCAGAGCGCCGAGCTGATGCGCGGACTCGCCGCCATGGCCGCCGTGGCCGTGGTGAAGGTGCGCCTCTTCGAGGACTCGGTGCGCCAGGCCCGCATCGCCGCCCAGCTCGCCGAGCGGGAGCGCGTGGCCCGGGAGCTGGCTGAGAAGAACGCCCAGCTCGAAGCCCTCAACGAACAGCTCCGCGCCTCCGCGGTGACCGACCCCCTCACCGGCATCGGCAACCGGCGGCACATGGTGGAGGTGCTGTCCGAGGCCTTCACCGCCTCTCAGAACGGCAGCGCCCCCCTCAGCGTCATCATCGCCGACATCGACCACTTCAAGCGCATCAACGACACCTGGGGCCACCAGACCGGCGACCATGTCATCAAAGAGACCGCGCGCCGCATCCAGACGAGCCTACGGGACGGCGACCGGGTGTTCCGCTTCGGCGGAGAGGAGATGGTGGTGCTCACCCACGCGGCCGACACCTCCGCCCTAAAGGCCTTGTGCGAGCGCCTGCGCGGTGCTCTGGCCGACGAACCGATGCAGATGGACGATGCCAGAACGTCCCAGGTGACGGCCAGCTTCGGCGCCTCCCGCATGCGCCCAGAGGCAGACGCCCGCTGGGAGGAGATCCTCCAGCGGGCGGACGCGGCCCTCTACGCAGCGAAGGCCGGCGGACGGAACCGGACCGTGCTGGCCGCCGAGATGGGGCTCGTGGCCCACGACTCGGTGGCCTGAGCGCAAAGCTCAGATACGCACGGACAGGCCGATGCGTGCGCCGACCTTGTTGTACTTGAGCTTGAGCTTGTCGTCGGACTCACCGCCCGCAGAGGCCTTGCCGTTGCCGATGAGGCCCTCGCCCGCGATGTCGAAGGTGACCTTCTTGTTGAGCTTGATGCGCACGCCGGCGTCGGCACCCGCCATCAAGAAGCGCACCTGGGTCTCGAAGTCCTCGCCCACGTCGACGGTGGTCTGGTCGATGCCGGCGATGGGCTGCACAAAGCCGCGCACGCCGCCGCCCAGGCCCATGTTGTACGCACCGGTGAGGGCGAGGGCGAAGTGACGGTCGGGGGGGTCTTCGGTGTCGCCCACGGTGCCACGCGCCTGGGTGAAGCCGAGCATGCCGCCCACCTCCACGCCGTCGCCCAGGAAGTAGGTGGCCTCGAAGCGCTGTCCATGCTCGAACAGCGAGATGGTGTTGGTGCGCGCATCGGACCCGTCGACATCGGAGCCGTCGTATTCCTGCTTGCTGGACTCCACCGCGAGCAGGTCGGAGCTCACCTTCAGGCGGACGCCCATGCCGTCCTTCTTCTTCTTGGCTTCAGCGGGACCGGCGACGAGGCCGAGGGCGAGCAGAGTCGTAACGAGGGTCATGGTCACTCCCATCGGGACGTCGCGCCCCGGGACATCAGACGCCCCACACGTATTGTCATGTCCCGCAGATGTCAGGGGACCGCGGTATTCCACTCACGCAGCGCCCGGCGGCTTGCCCACGAAGAAGCGCTGGATGAGCACCTGCCGCCAGCGGTCCGACCGGTTCGCCTTCGTCATGTGCGGCATCAGCCCATGGTGGAAGGTGACCCCGCCGCGCTTCAAAGGGACGGTCACCGTGCGGGTCGGGTCGACCTCACAGGCCCCGCGTCCACACGAATTCTCGGCGTGAACCACCGCGTGCCGGATGGGACCGTCGCGGTGTCCCCCGTCGACAAAGTGCATGCAGCCGCTGTCCTCGTCCACCGACTCCAGCGGCATCCAGCAGGAGATGAGCCGGGCTCCGTCGCCCTCGCCCATCAGGCCGCCGTCCTGATGCCAGAAGGTGGGGGCGCCGACCCGGGGGGGCTTGTCGAGGAGCTGGTCGTACCAGAGCGCCAGCGGGGCCTGCATGAGCGCAGCAGCGAAGGACAGGGTCCAGCGGTGGAAGTCGGAGTCGGTCCAGGCGAGCCAGTCGAGCTCCAGCATCGACTGAAGCACCTGGTCCTCCGGCCGGTCGGAGCGCACGCCGTCCTTCCAGGCCCAGTCCAGCCCGAGGTTCTGGGTGCGGATGCGATCGGCGCGCCGGGCCAGATCATCGAGAACACCGTGTGGGACGGCATCTTCAACAGCAAGCCAGCCGCTCTGCGCGAAGGCGGCAACCTGCTCGGGGGTGGGCACCGGGTAGGCCATCTCAGTCTCCGCAGTGGCCGTGGTCGTGGCTATGGCTGTGGTCGTCGCAGCCGTCGTCGCCGTGCGTGTGCAGCTCGGAGGGGTGGGGACCGGTGGTGAGTCCCACCTCCGTGGAGAAGGACACCCAGGCCTCCCAGGCATCGGCCCAGCCCGAGTAGCGGAAGGGCTCCAGGTCGCCGCGGGCCCCCTCGAGGTCGCCCGCCTTCCACCGCTGCAGTCCCCGGCCCACCCGGGCGACGGCTTCTTCCGGGTCGAGGGACAGAGCGGCGTCGTAGTCGACCAGAGCGGCGTCGGGGTCGGAGTCTCGCCGCAGCCACCCCCGCAGGGCCCAGGCCTTGGGAGCCGGCCCAGCCTCGGACAACAGAGCGTTCAGAGCGACCAGCGCAGCATCCTCGCGGGCCATCGCCGCCAGCAGCTCCGCCCGTCGAAGGGCCAGGTCGCGGCGATTGTCGTGCTCGGCCATGCCCTGCTCGAAGGTGGCGAGCGCGTCGTCCAGCCGCTGGCCGGCCCAGTAGGCGAGTCCGAGGATCTCGAAATTCCACCACGGCCGCTCGCCAGAGTCCATCACGGCGGCCATCTCGGCGGCGTAGCCATCCCAGTCCGCCCGCAACAGGGCGATGGACTGGCGCACCCGGCGGGCTGCAGCATCGTCGAGAACACCCTCCGGCAAGTCGTCGTAGGCCTTCTGGGCCCCATCTGCATCCCGCAGCTGCCCGATGAGCACCTCGAGCTTCAGCAGCCGCGTGTCCACCCAGTCCGGCGCCACCTCTGCCAGCTTCTCCGCTGCGGCGAGGGCCTCGGCCCCCTGTCCCACAGAAAGCGCAGCAAAGGCGGCATCACGGGTGTCCATCGCCTCCCAGCTCACGACTGCTGCCGGGGCGAGTGCCGCGGTGAGCGCCTGCAGCTGAGGCATCGACAAGACCAGGGGTTCGTTGGGACGGGGGACCGGCAGACCGCGAGACGCAAGCCAGTCGGCCTGTTCGGGACGGCGCCATCGTCCCGACGCCCAGGCCTGCAGGGACAAGGTCCACCGCACGGGCTGTGGGTCGCCCGGAGGCACGACCACATCCGGGTCGGGCTCGGCCCGAAAGTCCCAGAACAACAAACGCGCGCTCACATGATCGCCGTCAGCACCGGGCAGACCTCGGGTCTCCAGGCGGCGGAACATCGGGACCTCCAACAAGGGAACAGGGGGCCGACCATAGCCCCCGCGGCCGGGGTTGCCCTCTGCGCGGCCCTTCTGCGCAGTCCACCGGACCTGTTGCGCCAGCGTCTCAAGGATGTCGTGACGGGTTCCATGTGCATGCGAATTGCCCTGGCACGAAACTCGCAGTAGCATCCAGCGCAGGTCGTTCACTGCAGTTGAATCACGACGCTGAAGGCATCGATGAACACGACACCTGATTCACCAAAGTTCATCGAAACGTTCTGAATCGTCGGCTGAAACAACGCCATCGTCCCCAGATACCCATTTCGCCGAACCGGAGATTGAACCATGCGCTTCGTCCCCCACATCTTCGCCATGACCGGACTCTTCATCGCCACTACGGCCGACGCCGGCGTGTCCAAGAGCAGCCTGCTCATCAGCGCCCAGGACGCCCACGCCCTCATGGGCCAGGACAACGTGGTGTTCGTCTTCGCAGGCACCGAGGCCGCCTTCAAGAAGGGCCACATCCCCGGCTCGGCACACGCCTACTCCCACGACATGCAGTACCTCGACGACGTGCAGAAGTGCGGTGGCCTGCCCATGTGTGAGGGCAACGCCGAGAAGTTCGTGGGGGCCCTGGGCATCGACAACAACACCACCGTCATCGCCTACGAGGACGGCAAGGGCGTCAACGAGTCGGGCATCTGGTTCTTCCTCAACACCTACGGCCACACCAACGTGAAGATCATGACCGGTGGCATGCCCGACTGGACGGCTGCGGGCTTCGAGGTGGAGACCGGTGAGGGCACCAAGCCGGCCGCCAAGACCTTCGACGCCAAGCCCAGCACCGCCATGATCGCCACGCTCGACGACGTCAAGGCCGCCAAGGGCAACGCCGGCGTGCTCGTGCTCGACGCCCGCCACAAGCTCGAGGAGTACACCGGCCAGGACCTCAAGGACGGCATGAAGAACGCCAGCCAGCACATCAAGGTCAAGCGCGGCGGCCATGTGCCCGAGGCCATCTTCTCGCCCTGGAGCAAGTACGCCGGCAACAAGTCCGGCGTGGCCGGCAAGCAGGTGTTCAAGTCGAACGACTCGCTCAAGAGCAGCCTCAACCGCCTCGCTGCCAAGGGCTACACCGCCGACTCCGAGATCATCACCTACTGCCATGTGGGCCTGGGTCGCGGCAGCTTCCAGTACCTCGCCCTGCAGCTCGCCGGACACGACAAGGTGAAGCTCTACATGGGGTCGTGGAGCGAGTACGGCAACTCCTCCGAGCCCGTCGCAACCCAGTGATCGGCCAACCCAACACCTGAACTGAACGCCAACCCCTGATTCGTGTGGGAGGTCCGATGTTTTCCACCCTCGCCATGGGCACCCTGACCGGCCTCGTGTTCGGCACTGTGCTCTACAAGGTCGCAGCGATGCGGCACTCCCGGGTGCTCGGGATGCTCACCTTCTCCGACTTCAAGATCATGAAGTTCGCCTTCACCGCCATCGCGGTGGCGAGCTTCGGCTACGGCCTGGCCGACCTCACCGGCGTGGCCAACGAGTGGAATCTGGTCCCCCGCACGATGTCCTACATGGGCGGCGCGCACCTGCTCGGCGGCGCCATCTTCGGCGTGGCCATGGGCCTCACGGGCCTGTGTCCGGGCACGGTGGCCTGCCGGCTCCCCTCGAATGCCGGCCGTGGCAAGCTCGACGGCTTCCTCGCCGTCATCGGCCTGTTCGTGGGCGTCGCCATCTATGCGGTGGTGAAGGAGCCCCTCATCGAGAGCGGCATCACCGGCGCCCCCAAGCCGCTCACTCTGCACGGCACCCTCGGCCTGCCCTACGGCCCGGTCGCCATGCTCACCGGCGTGTTCTTCGCCGTCGTGGCCACCACCCTCGACCGCTTCGCCCCCGAGCCCGCCTACGACTCCCCCCACACCTCCCTCGTCGACCGCATCCGCGGAGAGTGGCACTGGCTGCCGGCGGGCGCCATCGGCGGACTCGCCGTGCTGTGGGCCACCCACCAGGACGGCTACATCGGCTTCAGCGGCTCCATCCTCGCCACCTACGGTTGGGTCCTCGACACCGTCGGCGCGCCCAGCAAGCTGGTGCCCACCGTGAGTGAAGGCATCATGTGGCGGGCCGCGCTCATCGGTGGTGTGCTCATCGGCGGCCTGTCGTCGCACCTGTGGTCGTTCAAGCAGAGCTGGCCGTCCGCCGAGGACAACGCGCCCACGCAGCTTGTGGGCCGGGGCTCCGCGGTCGCATTCGGCAGCGGCACCGCCCTGTCCCTCGGCGCGATGATTGGCGGCGGCTGCACCACCGGCGCCTTCATCTCGGCCTTCCCCACCCTGTCGCTCGGCAGCTTCGCCATGGGCGGCACCTTCTTCGTGGTGGCCCTGTCCACCGCCATGGCCCTGCGGTTCAGCGGCAACCTCTCGCAGCTGTTCCCGAAGACGAACGCCCGGTCCTCCGGTTCGTCGCCGGCCCCCGCCAAGTAGCCCACGCCTTGGAGCCTCCCATGTCCACGCTCGAGCGTGTGTTGTATTCGGCCGTCGTCGCCTTCCTGCTGGTGGCCATCGTCGCCATCAAGCAGTCCAATGCAGAGCTGTCCAACCCCACCCCTGAGTCGGTGGCCACCGCGGAGGCTGCGCAATGAGTGCCGAGATGATCGAACGCGGCGTCTTCCTCGCTGCCATCTTCGCCCTGTCTGGTGTGTTGGTCTCCGAGAGCCGCGCCCAGGTGCAGCTCGAACGGGAGATCCCCATCGACGCCAAGGGACTCTACGGCCAGCTCGCCACCGGCAACAAGCAGCAGATCATCGACGTCCGCCCCCTGCAGGACGACGACAACGAAGACGTGGGTGGCTACGAGTACACCCACGTCCCCGGCGCCATCCCGATGCCCGGCTGCAACCCGGACACCACCCCCGAAGACGCCCTCGGACAGATCCAATTCGGCGTCCCCACGGTCATCGTGTCTGCAGAAGGCGCAGAGACCGACTTTGCAAAGTGCGCCGACCAGTTCAGCCGGGCCCGCAACCTCCAAGGCGGCATGATCGGCTGGGTCGACGAGTTCCTGCCCGAAGATGAAGGCGAGTACGTCGCTCCCAAGGTCGGTGCCGGCGGCGGGTGCCTCTGATGAAGTTCACCCGTCGCGGCGCACTGCGCTCGCTGTTCGCCATCGGTGCGTCCTTTGCCGGCACGCGTGGACAAGAAGCCAAGGCGGCTCCGTCCACCCCCAACAAGGACCAACCCCGCATCGTCGACGACCCGCGCTTGTCCCCTGCCAGCATCAAGGGCACCGAGGACATGTACCGGTCCGAGTTCGCCTCCACCTTCGGAGACGCCGCCGACCACGGCACCGCCTTTCACTGCGTCAACTGCCAGGGCAACTGCGCCTGGACCGTGTGGTCGAAGGACGGCAAGGTCACGCGGGAGAGCCAGTCGGCGAACTACCCGGCCATCTCGCCCGACATCCCCGACTCCAACCCACGGGGCTGCAACAAGGGCGCCCAGCACTCCCAGATCATGTACAACGAGGACCGCCTGAAGTGGCCTCTGCGGCGCACCGGCGAACGCGGAGCGGGTCAGTGGGAGCGCATCAGCTGGGACGAGGCCATCACCGAGGTGGCCCAGAACATCTACGACACGATGACCACGGTAGGTCCCGAGGGCAACTACATCCATGTGGGTGCGGGCATGTTGTCCGAGGCCCGCGGCGCGAGCTTCAAGCGACTCGGCACGCTGCTGGGCGCCGTCCGACCCTACATTGCATCCTATGTGGGCGACATGTTCCCCGGCACCTCGCTGGTGTACGGCGAAGGCAACATCGGCTGCACCTACGACTTCATGTTCAACACGAACGTGCAGGTCTACTGGGGCTGCAACCCCAACCAGACGCGCATCCCCGATGCCCACTACATCTGGGAGGGCAAGTACAACGGCTCGAAGGTCATCGTCATCACGCCCGAGTTCAGCGCGACGGCCATCCACGCCGACCTCTGGGTGCCCATCAAGCCCGGCTACGACGGCCACCTGGCCATGTCCATCATGCACGAGATGGTCAAGCACGACCTCTTCGACAAGGAGCGGGCGCGCACCTTCACCGACCTGCCCTTCCTCGTGCGCGACGACAACAAGAAGATGGTCACCCTGGCCGACCTCGACCTGAAGTGGGACGGCTTCGACCACGACCTGCACGAGGACCTGCACCACATCGCCCACGGTGAGGAGAATGCCGAGGAGGTGTTCTTGTGTTGGGACGAGCGCACCGGCAAGGTCACGGCATTGCCCGGCTCCCGGGGGGCGGCCCTCAAGACGCTGCGCCTCAAGGACCGCGGGTGGGACATCACCCCCGCCTTGTCCATCGACGACGTCGGCGGCGGCAAGAAGGTGCAGCTCAAGGACGGCACCACCGTGGGTGTGCACACGGTCTTCGACGAGCTCAAGGAGGAGCTGAAGAAGTTCAGCCCCGAGGCCACCCACAAGCTCACCAACGTCCACCCCGAGGTCGTGTCGATACTCGCCCGCGACATCGCCCTGCCTGAGGTCGTCTCCGTCACCATCGGCTTCTCTCTGGGCAAGCACTTCAACGGCATGCTCACCCAGCGCGCCATCGGCTCCATGGTGGCCCTCACCGGTCGAATGGGACCCGAAGGCGGGATGAACACCGAAAACGAGTGGTCCATCTCGGGCCTCGGTGGACTCAGCGGCTTCTCCGGCAAGTACAAGCAACGCTTCGCCTCGGGCGCCATCAGCGAGTTCGTGCTGGGCGACGGCATGAAGGACGCCGAGAAGCTGTTTGCCGACGAAGACATGCAGACCGCCACCGGCACCGACTTCGCCACATACAGAAAGGCCATCGAGCAGGAGCTCAAGCCCGCCGCCAACGACGAAGGCGTGGGCAAGGGCAAGTCGTACTGGGACACCGTCGAGACCTTCCTGATCGCCGCCGACGCGCGCTTCCGTCGCAACAAGGGCGGCTACCGCGACGCCTTCCTGAAGAAGGCCAAGTTCTTCGCATACGTCGACTTCCGCATGAGCGACATGGCCACCTGGGCCGACATCCTGCTGCCGGCGCGCTCCCACTACGAGGTCTACGACCTGCGCACCAATCCCGGCTACCACCGCTTCGCCAACATCTCCCAGCCGCCGAAGGGACTCAAGCACATCGGCGAGGCGAAGTCGGAGTGGGACATCGCCACCATGTTGGTGGAGAAGCTCCAGGAGATTGCGCTCGCGAAGTTCGAACAGACGGGCAAGCAGGAGCACATCCACATCCCCGACGACACGCACAGCCAGACCGGCTTTCGCGAGCTCGACGTGGTGGCGACCACCTTCACCGACAACGGCCACCTCGGCACCGACAAGCAGGCCGTGGAGTATGCGTTGGCCAACGTGCCCCAGTTCCGCGGAGAGACGCTGGAGTCCACCGTGGGCCGCGGTGGCTTCCTCACGGTCAACGAACAGGGCGGCAAGTCGGCCCCCTTGTACCCGAACGAGCCCTACTCGACCCTGGAGAACCACCTCGCGCTGCACGAGCCCTTCGAGACGCTGTCCGGCCGGATGACCTTCTACGTCGACCATCCCATCTGGATCCAGTCGGGCGCCGCCATCGCCACCGCCGCGATGCCGCTGTCCCCCAAGCGCTTCCCGTTGCTGCTCATGACGCCCCACGCACGGTGGTCGATCCACTCCACCTACAAGACATCGGCCACCTTGCTGCGCCTGCAGAGGGGCGAGCCCTACGTCATGATCTCGCCCAAGGACGCCGACGTGCGCGGCATCCGAGATGGCGACACCATCGTCATGCACAACGATCTGGCCGAGGTGCGCCTGATGGCCAAGATCACACCGGTGGTGCCCGACGGTGCAGCCGTGATGGAGCACGGCTGGGAGCCCTTCATGTTCGAAGGCAAGACAGGACACAACGCACTGGCAGGCGACATGCTCAACCTGCTCGAGGTCTCAGACGGCTGGGGTCACCTCAAATTCGGCGTCCATTGGGACGGCAACCAGCACGCCTACGCAGGCAACGTCGAGATTCGGAGGGCTTGAAGATGGTCGAACGTCAGCTTGCAATGGTCATGGACCTCAACAAGTGCATCGGATGCCAGACCTGCACGGTCGCCTGCAAGACGCAGTGGACCAACCGCGATGGTCGCGAGGGCATGTACTGGAACAACGTAGAGACGAAGCCGGGGCAGGGCTACCCGCGGGGCTGGGAGGACGCGGGCGGCGGATTCGACGCCAACGGCAACCTTCAGCCGGGCAAGGTGCCGGGGCGTCGCTCCCAATACGGCGTGCCGTGGGACTACAACCACGACGAGCTGTTCAATGGGGAGACCTTCACCAAGGGACAGAAGGCGAAGTGGGGCCCCAACTGGGACGAGGACGTCGGCGCTGGCGACTTTCCCAACAACTTCTACTTCTACCTCCCGCGCATCTGCAACCACTGCTCCAACCCCGCTTGTCTGGCCGCCTGCAACAACCAGGCAATCATCAAGCGTCCCCAAGACGGCATCGTGCTGGTTGATCTCGACAGATGCCAGGGCGAACAGCAGTGCATCGCGGCCTGTCCCTACAAGAAGGTGTACTTCAACGCCCTGCGGTCCCGCACCGAAAAGTGCATCTTCTGCTTCCCGCGCATCGAAAAGGGACTGCCGCCCGCCTGCGCCGAGCAGTGTGTGGGCCGCATCCGCTTCGTGGGCTTTCTCGACGACGTCGAGAGCCAGGTGTACAAGCTGGTGAAGGTCTACAAGGTGGCCCTTCCGTTGCATCCCGAGGCCGGCACCGAGCCCAACGTCTACTACGTGCCGCCGCTGTCTGGCCCGCTGCAGTACGACAAGGAAGGCCGCCCGATTCCCGGCAGCGAGCGCATTCCGCCCGACTACCTGGAGAGCCTGTTCGGTCCCGAGGTGCACGGCGCGCTCGACCGACTCAAGGCCGAGCTGGAGCGCAAGAAGGCGGGCCATCCCTCCGACATGCTCGACCAGCTCATCGCCTACAGCCATCGCGACATGTTCCGCATCAAGAGCAAGCCGCCTGGAGCGCGAGGATGATCCCCCACCTCACCGTCGGCCTGGGCCTGGCACTGGGCACAGCCGCAGATGCCCGGCCCGCCGCACCCCAGACACCCGACACCATCCTGGTGGCCCGCAAGTCGCGCAAGCTGTCGACCGACCCCGCCGACAAGCAGTGGGCGAAGGCCGCGCCCATGGACGTCATGTTGTTCCGCCAGCGCACCGTGTCGCTGATGGACATCGACGCCAACGAGGTGCTGGCCAAGGTGGGCCCACGCAAGGCCACCGTGCGGGCGATGTATTCGTCGGAAGCGGTGGCGGTGTGGGTGTCCTGGCCCGACGACACCAAAGACGAGCTCAACCTCGACGACGGCACCTACGGCGACGCCATCGCCTTTTCACTGCCCGTCGTCTTCGGTGAAGGCGTGGCCCTGCCCTACCTCGGCATGGGCGACATCGACCATCCTGTCGTCATCGCCAGCAAGCGGGCCAACCGCCACGCCGTGCAGGAGCGCCAGTTCATCGCAGCCGGCTTCGGCTCTCTGCAGCCCATCGACATCAACACCGAGATGTCCCTCACCTACGACGACGAGGCCAAGGCCTGGACCGCGGTCTTCATCCGTCCGCTGGTCGACCAGAACCTCAACCTCGAGGGGGCCGTCCACGTCCCCTTCTCCCTGGCCACCTGGGATGGCTCCGACCTCGAGCGCGGTGGCTACAAGTCGGTGATGCGCTGGCACGCCCTTCAGCTGGCCCCCGAGGAGACCGACGCCGCCTACGCTGCCGCCTTGCGTTGGGGAGAGGACGGCCGCGAGATCGGCGATGCCGCCCACGGCAAGGAGCTGGCCGGACAGCTGTGCATCGCGTGTCATCACTTCGACGACAAGACCATCGCAGCACCCGGCATCGCCCCCAACCTCAGCAGCATCGGCGGACAGGCATCGGCCTCCTACATTCGGGACTCCATCCTCGACCCCAGCCTGGTCGTGGTGCGCAACCCGAACGCCAACCGCCACTACAACAAGAGCGGCGAGAAGGACCGACTGGGCGGCTACTCGCCCAACCCCATGTACCAGTGGTACACCAAGACAGAAGACGGCGGCTACCAGTCCAAGATGCCCAAGTACGGGCACTTGTCGGAGTCTGACGTCGACGACATCGTCGCCTACCTCAAGTCCACCGGCCAGGCTGCGCCCGCGGCCACCCAACCCCCAGCCACCGAGGCCGCGCCATGAGTCCGACCCTCCTTGTGTTCGCCGCAACGCTCGCCAACCTGTCCTCTCCCCACACCTTCGAGGCCACCACCGGGCCTCTGGGAGAGTGGGACGGTGAGACCGAGGTCGACATCTACTCGGCCGTCATCACCGCGCGTTCGTGTGCCCAACGCATGATGGACACCGGCGACCTCACCCTGGGCGGTTCCTGCTCGCCCACCGAGAGCGCCAAGACCGGCTTCGCCATCTTCGACCCCGTGGAGGAGCAGGTCTACCTCATCGACCCCGCGGCCATCCACACCTTCGAGCTGGAGCACGGCTTCGGCGGCAGCATGGACATCTACGGCCAGGTCAAGGGCACTCTGGATGGCCTTCCGGTCATCACGCCCGAGTCGCCCGAAGACATCTCCATCACGCCGAAGCCCAAGCCGGGCGCCTTCAAGGGCTGCCTCTGAGCTGTCCGCTTGAGCGAAGCACCGCGTTTGTGTATGCTTCGCGCGCCAAACCCCAGGAGAGGCCATGAAGCTCGGGTTCCTCGTGGATCTCGACCTCTGCATCGGCTGCAAGGGCTGCGAAGTCGCCTGCAAGTCCGAGAACAACGTCCCGGTGAACTCCTGGCGTTTGCGGGTCAAGTACGTCGACTTCGGGGTCTTCCCCGAGGTCAAGCGCACCTTCACGCCGATGCGGTGCAACCAATGCGAAAACGCACCCTGTGAGCGCAGCTGCCCGGTCGCGGCCCTGCACACCCTCGACAACGGCATCGTCAACATCGACAAAGACCGTTGCATCGGCTGCGCCGCCTGCATGATGGCCTGCCCCTATGGCGCCATCTACATGGACCCCGTGACCAACACAGCGGACAAGTGCACCTACTGTGCGCACCGCACAGAGGCCGGCCTGGAGCCAGCCTGCGTCATCGTGTGTCCCACCGAGGCCAACATCTTCGGCGACCTCGACGACCCGAAGTCCAACATCCGCAAATACATCCACAGCCACTCCGATGTGCGGGTGCGCAAGCCGGAAAAGGGCACGAAGCCCAAGCACTTCTACACGGGCGCGGGCGCCATCCACATCGAGCCGGGCGCCGCAGTGCGCATCGACGGGCAGAACCTGTTCGGCAACATCGGCACGCTCGACCACATCGGAGGTCACTGACATGGGCGCAGATCCCCTGACCGCCGGCAATGCCATCGTCACCCTCGATGTGCTGCACTCGGGCATCATCTGGCACTGGTACGTCACGATGAACTTCTGGGCGAAGAGCGTGGCGACCGGCGTCGTGTTGCTCCTGCCCTGGCTGCTGTCCCGCTTCGAGGCGCCGAAGCTGCGGTTCCAAAGCGCCGTGCTCAGCTTCGTGTTCATCAACATCACCCTGCTGTTCACCGTTCTCGACCTGCACCAGCCCCTGCGCTTCTGGCACATCTTCGCCTACACGCAGACCTCGAGCGTGATTGCGTTGGGCGCGTGGCTGCTCACCTTCTTCAACTTCCTGGCGGTGGGCATGGTCGCGCTCGCCTGGCAGAAGAAGGAGGCGCTCTACGACAAGCTGCTGCCCGTGCAGTGGGTGCTCGGCTTCTTCGCCACGGTGTACACGGCCGGTCTGTTGGGCCAGGCCAACGCAAGGGAGCTGTGGCACGCCCCCACCGAGGCCGCTCAGATGCTGCTGGCCGCCACCCTCGCCGGCAGTGCGGTCTTCCTCATCCTCGGCAGCGGCGGAGACAAGGCGCGGCGTCCACTCGCCCAGGTGTTGGGCATGTCGGCCTTCGTGTCGCTCACCATCTTCGCGGCCGAGTTCGTGTTCGGTCCCCAGAAGTCTGAAGAAGCCATCCATCTCGTGCACATCCTCACCTCGGGCGAGCTGTCCACCATCTTCTGGACCGGCCTCGTGGTGGGCTTCGGCCTGCCCATCGTGGCGGTGCTCGCCGGCGGAAAGAAGCCCAACCACGGCCTCATGGCGGGTGCAGGCCTCGCGGGCCTCGCAGGGCTGTGGCTCGTCAAGCACGCCTGGCTCATCGCGCCCCAGCTCGTCCCCCTCAGCTGAACCTGCGTCGCAACCCATCGTTCGGGAATCCAAATGAAACTGAATCGCAGGGACTTCGTGAAGGCCACCGCGGCCACCACAGGGGCGTTCGCGGCGCTCGTGGGCGCAGTTCGGTCGTTCATTCCCCAAGCCAAGGCGGGCGACAAGCTCAAGGCATCGGGCGGACGTTTCGACAAGCTCGAGGTGGTCGACGGCAACTTCCACGCCTACCCACCCCTCGAGCGGTGGGACAGCTGGCGAGAGCTGTCGGGCGACGACTGGAAGCGCGGTGGCATCGGACGCGCTGAGATCGCCGTCCACGACCACATCCTCGTTCCCACCATCTGCTCCAACTGCGAGACCGTGTGTGGACTCACCGCCTGGGTGGACAAAGAGACCCTGGTGGTGCGCAAGTACATGGGCAACCCCCTGCACACGGGCTCGAAGGGACGCAACTGTGCCAAGGGCGTGGCCGTCACCAGCCAGACCTACGACCCCGACCGCATCCCCTTCCCACTCAAGCGCGCACCGGGCTCCAAGCGGGGCGACGGCAAGTGGGTGCGCACCACCTGGGATGAGGCTCTGGGCACCATCGGCGCAAAGATGCGCTCGGCCATCACCTCGGGCGACGCCTGGGCCAAGAAGTCGGTGATGCACCATGTGGGCCGTCCCAACGAGTCGGGCTTCGCATCGCGCGTGTGGGCCAGCCTCGGACAGGACTGCACCAACAGCCACACCAACATCTGCTCGGCGAGCGGACGCTTCGGCAGCCTCGCCTGGACCAACGACGACCGCAGCGCCCCCGACTGGGAGAACGCCCGGCTCATCTTCCTCATCTCGTCCCATGCCGCCGACGCCGGGCACTACTTCCAGCAGGCCGCCGGACAGATTGCCGCCGCCCGCAAGAGGGGCGCCCAGCTCGTGGTGCTCGACCCCCGGCTGTCCAACTCAGCGGGCATCGCCGACCTCTGGATTCCGTGCTGGCCGGGCTCCGAGGCCGCCATCCACCTCGCCCTCGTGGGCCGCATGGTGCGGGAGAAGCGCTACAACCAGGCCTTCATCGAGGAGTGGTGGAACTGGCGGGAGTTCCTGGAGGACACCGAGGAGCTGGAGCTGCTGGTCTCGCGCGGCATCATGTCGAAGATGCCGTCTGGCACGTCATTTTCGGACTTCGAGGAGGCCCTGCTCGACCTCTACGGCGGCTTCTCGATGGAGTGGGCGGCCGAGGAAGCCAGGGTCGATGTCGCCAAGCTGAACAAGCTCTACCAGATGGTTCTCGACGCAGGCGACCGCATCTCGTCGTTCTACTGGCGGGCGACGGCAGCCGGCAATCGCGGCGGCTGGATGACGTCGAGTCGCACCGGCCTGCTGCTGCTGTCCATGACCGGAAACTTCGGTGGCATCGGCGCCATGGGTGTGCACAAGGGCCGCTACATCTCGGTCGCCGGCAAGGCCCACGACGCCACCGCCGGGGGCAAGCCACCCAAGGTCGACGAGTGGAACGAGCTGTCCTACCCACCCGAGTGGCCGCTGTCGTCGTATGAGCCCAGCTACCTGCTGCCTCACCTGCTCACCGACACCGAGTGGCAGGACAAGTGGCGCAGCAAGGGCCTCACGGTGCCCAACAAGATCTCGGTCTGGATCCCGCGGATGTACAACCCGGTGTGGATCAACCCCGACGGCTTCCGTTGGATCGAGGTCATCAAGAACGAGGAGCTCATGGAGCTCACGTTCAACCCCTCCCCTGTTTGGTCCGAGACCAACTGGTTCATGGACTACATCCTGCCGGTGGGCCTGTCCGGCGAGCGCCACGACCAACACGCCGAGCCCACCAACTGCGAGGCCTGGGCGGGCTTCCGTCAGCCGGTGCTCCGGGTGGCCCTCGAGAAGATGGGCTGGGAGCCGACGGACCCCGCCCGCGGCACCCTCGAAGCGCACATGAAGGCCGGCCTCGGAGAGATCTGGGAAGAGGCCGAGATGTGGGTGAACCTGCTGTTCCACCACGTCGACCCCGACGGCTCTCTGGGCATCCGCAAGTACTGGGAGAGCAAGAACAACCCCGGCAAGCCCATCACGATGGCCGAGTACTTCGATGGTGCCTTCGGCCTGCTTCCTCGTCTCACCGCCGCCGCCGAGGAAGCCGCCAAGAAGAAGATTGCCAACGCAAGCACCGACCTCGAGAAGAAGCTGGCCAAGGTGGCCGAGCAATATCCCTGCTACGACTTCATGCGCGACCGAGGCGCCTGGACCGAGAAGTTCGACGTCTACGAGCAGCACAAAGACGAGCTGCACGAGGACCACGGCAAGATCAAGGTGAGCTCGCCGCAATTCTGGGGCGGCAAGGACAAGCACGCCATCGCCGATGTGCAGGTCGACGAGACCACCCACCAGCTCTACGTGGACACCGACGAGGGGCGCATCAACGTGGGCATCCGGGGGCGCGACGGCACCTGGCACAAGGGCTTCGCCACGCCGAGCCGCAAGATGGAGTTCTACGCGAAGTGGCTCAAGGACTGGGGCTGGCCCGAGTACGCCATTCCAATCTTCCCGAAGACCGCGGCCCAACGCAAGGAGATGGTGCACATCGTCTCCCATGTGCACCACGACTTCATGACCGAAGACAACGCCTACGCGCTCAACCCCATCTTCCGGCTGCCGTACAACATCCACACCCGCAGCGCCAACTCCAAGTGGCTCATGGAGATCAGCCAGAACCACGCGCCTCTGTGGATGAACCCCATCGACGCGAAGAAGCTCGGGGTGGGCCGCGGAGATGCCGTGAAGGTGCGGGTCGTCGACACGGTGAGCGGCAAGGAGTCGGGCTACTTCGTGGCCCAGGCCCAGCCCACCGAAGGCCACCTGCCCGGCGTCGTGTCGTGCAGCCACCACGCCGGTCGGTGGCGTCTCGTCAACGACATCCAGGTCGAGGGCAGCGAGCAGCCCCTGCACATGATGCGGGTGGGTGCGGTGCAGGTGGACATCTCCGAGTCGGGCAACGAGCGCGCCGTGCGCAACAAGTCGGGCATCACCCCATTCAAGGTGACCGCCACCAAGGAGTTCGGGGCCAACGGCTGGCCCTACGCCGAGTTCAACCACGACCTCGACAACATCTCCTGGGACGGCATGTCGGGCGTGTGGCAGAACGCCACCCACCACCCCCACCCCGACCCCATCTCCGGCATGCACTGCTGGCACCAGAAGGTGCTGCTCGAAAAGGCCGGTCCTGGCGACAAGGTGGGTGACTTGAAGGTCGACATCCAGGCCACCTTCGACACCTACAAGGCCTGGCGCGACGAGCTGGCGCGTCCGGCACCCGGCCCCGGCGGACTGCGGCGTCCCGAGCACCTCAAGCGGCCTTGGGTGCCCATCACGCGCAACGCCTACAAGATGAAGGGGCAGAGTTGAGTCCGTCGCCGGCCCAGCGCGCGGAGCTCTACGCCTTCTTCTCACGGGTGTGGGTGCGGGAGCTCGATGCACAGGCACGCCAGCTGGTGGGAGGTCCAATGGGAATGGCCTTGCTGCCGCGATTCTCGTCGTCTCCAGAGCGCGCCATCATGCTTGGCGACGACGAGGAGGCGGCGGTGGCCACCTTCGACACCGACTTCGTGCACGTCACAGTGGTGAACGTGGTTCCCTACGCATCCTTCTACCGAAGCGACAAGGGACTGGTCGAGTCGGGTGGGGCCAACCCGCTGGTGCAGTTCTACCAGTCGTGTGGCTTCGAGGCCGACCTCGGTTCCGCGCGTGCTCTGGCCCCCGACCACATCGGCATTGTGTTGGAAGTGCTCGCCCGGCTGAGCCACGCCGAGGCAGCGGCGAACACGCGCATGTATGCCGCCCAGATCAGGTCGCTCCAACACAAGATGCTGGCCGAGCATGTGCTGGACTGGGCGCCGCTCTACCTCCACGCCGTGCGACGCTGCGCCCACACCACTCTGTACGCCGAGAGCGCAGAGGTCACCCTCGACCTGCTGGCCAGCCACCTGCAGGACCTCGCCGACATGACCGCCCCATGACCGCGCCTGTGTTGGACCTGCGCTTCGAGTCGTGTGTGCGCGCCTTGTCGGTGTGGACCTCATGTACGAAGTGTGTCGAGGCCTGCCCGGAGTCGGCCATTTCCGATGATGGCGTCCACAAGTCCATTGTCGTCGACCTGGACAGGTGCACGGACTGCGGGCTGTGTGGGGCCGCCTGTCCCACCGATGCGTTTGCGCAGGTCTACGATGTGGACCGCTTCGTGGACACCGCTGGCGCCAGGCTGCGCTGCGGAGACGGGGTGCCGTGCATCGCGGCGATTGCCACCGAGGACCTCATCACGCTGATGCTGCGGCATGGCGAGCTGACTCTGGTGGACGGGGTGTGTGGACATGGCGGCCATCACGCGGCGGCTGCGACTCGGGTGGCGGAGGCCAATGCGTTCTTGAAGGGGACGGGACTCCACGGGGTGGCCCGCCTGGAGCGCGGAACGCAGGAGCATGTGGCGGACGAGGCGCAGGAACAGCCCGCCTTGCCCGACCGACGGCGGCTGTTCCTGGGCGGCGCCACCCGCCCCGTTCGCGGCAAGCTCACGATGCCGGGCCGACTCGACAAAGACAACCTCCAGTACACACAAGACCGGCGTTGGCGCTTCCTGGCACGACTGCCCGACACGGCCCGTGCGGTCGAGCCCACGGTGGATGCAGACACGCTGTCGTTTGCGTCGTCGAAGGTGCTCCACGCCGACAGGTGTACGCTCTGCACCGTGTGTGTGCGCATCTGTCCCACCGGCGCGCTCACGTCTGGACGCACTTTCCGAGACCTGCGCTTCGATGCCAGCCTGTGCGTGAAGTGTGGGTTGTGCCACGAGGTGTGCGTCACCGACGCCATCACGCTCGGACCCGAGACCTCGCTCGTGGACTTTCTGGCCCAGAAGCCCGTGGTGCTGGGCAAAATCAAGGCGCGCAAGTGCGTGGAGTGCGACATGGCCTACAACGCGGCGGTCCACACGAACGGGCTGTGTCCGCGGTGTGCGTCGCTCGAAGAAGAGGCCATCGCCTTGTCCACCGTCTCACAAGCCAAGGCCCGGGGGTCCACATGAGGCGACGCACTGCACCCGATGGTCCCTTCGATGAGCTGGCCGCCTTTCTCGTGGTGCCCGAGCAGAGCGGCATCTACCTGGCGAAGAGCGAGATCATCGTGCTGGCCAACCTCTCGGAGGGCAGCCTGCGGGTCAACGAGCGCGGGCGGATGCTGGCGGACGTGCTGAAGTCCCCCGACAACCTCACGGACCTCGCTGCACTCGTGGGCCGCCTGGCCGACCTGTGCCAGCTCCACCTCGACCACATCGACGCCATGGCCGAGACCTGGCCCGCCACCGCCGCCATCTCCGCACCCCGGCGGGTCAAGGCGGTGGGCACACTGGAGCGCCTGCAGGACCTGCAGGAGGAGCTGCTCGAAGACGCCGAGGATGCCGGCTTCATCGACTGATGGGGGAAGGCCGGCCCCACCATCGGTCCACCCCTTGGTCGGCTGCATACGAGAGGGATACCCACGAGCGGTACAAGGAAACGGAGCCCGCATGTCCTCGCGTCCCATGCTCGTGCTGCGCCACCATCTCCGGCAGCTGCGGTGACTCCAAAGACTCGCCTACATCAGCGGGTGAGACGGATCCGGACGCTGAGTCCGATGCGGACACGGACACGGACACGGACACGGACACGGACACGGAAGGGCACCACCGCGCCAACCTCGGACGCTCCGGCTGGTTGGCCGGTTCGCCGCCGCCGACGGGTCCGGCCTGGGTCAGCGCGGATGGCGAGGGCGCTGGGGGACTCTTCGTGGCTGGCGACGTGGTGGTCGGCATCGGGAGGAACGCCAGTCTGACCGCACTGGACCTCTCGACCGGAACAGCCCGGTGGACGCACCGGGGCGGTCTGGACGGCTGGGTGGGCGCAGACGCTCAAGGAGGCCGGGTGTTCACGGGGGGCGGAGACGGCGAGCTCGTGGCCCTCGACCTGGGGTCCGGGGCGCTGCTTTGGTCCACCGAGGTCGGAGCGCAGCCAACGAGCTGGCCTGTGGCCGCTGGCGAAACCGTGGCCATCCTCACCGATCACGGTATTTCTGCGTTCGCCCCGGATACGGGCGACGTCCTGTGGACGGAGGCACTGGGCAGTGCAGCAGAACACTTCACACTGTCGAGTGGCCTGAGCTCGGATGGTGAACGCATCTTTGTGGCCGCCGACTCACTCGACCCTGCACTTCGCGCGCTGAAGACCACCGATGGTTCCACCGAATGGGCCGTCGGTCCGGGTGGGCGAGACCACGTCGGCCCCTTTCTCGGGGGCGGCACGCTTGTGATGGCGGCGACCTGCAACGACTCCTATCCTTGTGTTGGCTCGGCCATGACTGGCCCGCATTCCCAGCTCCAGGCTTTCGCTCCGGAATCAGGTACGCCGCGTTGGACCCAGGAATACCCAGGCACCGTCAGCAACCTCGTGCTCAGCGACACACTGGTGGTCTTTCTGCACAATGAGGAGGTCGAGGACGGAATTGGCGATACGGGCGGCCCGGCCATTCGCCAGGTCTATGAGCTGCTGGCCCTCTCCCTTGCCGACGGCCGTGAGCAGTGGCGAGTTGGCGACCTCGACCGAGAGCGCCCCCTCGCGGGAGTGGGTGACATGCTCTTCTTGGAACGCAGAACCGAGGGAGGGGCGCGCTCCGTTCAAGCGCGGAGCCTGGAAGACGGGACCTCCTCAGATGACTATTCCATCGACCTGGTGGGCCTTGAGGGTGAAACCAGCATCGAGGATTTCGGCGGCGTGGCGGTCCATGACGGCGGGCTCATCGTGACCGTGACCTACCAGGTTGGCGACGGTACAGCCTTTCCGACCTACACCACCGCCTTTCGCTGAGACAGCCTGGTGACGGGCTCTACTCCGGCAGGTTCTCCACCACCCATGGGTGCTCGTGGTGGTCCACAGCACCCTCCGACGGAGCAAACCGCGGGTCGAGGCGGGCGCCCAGCAGGCCCAGTGTCTTCGGGTCGCGCTGGCTGACCACGGGCACGCCCCCTCGGAGCAGCATCGCCGCGGCCACCCCTACGCCCCGTACGTAGCGGACCGGCAACAGGAATCGGCAGCCGATGGACACCACCTGGGAGCCACAGGCGCCGCTGCGGTCGGTGAGGATGGCGAAGTCGACCTGCTCGGCCTCCGCGAGGGCCCGCATCGCCTCCGCGCCCGCCAGCATGGCGTCGGTGAGGTCGGTGCCGCGCTCGTCGAGCACCTGAGCACGGCCATCGACCACAGCGAAACCATCGCCGTCGTGGAGGTCGGGCATCGTGCGGGGGGTGCCCATCTCGTGGTCCTCCGGACAGAAGTGGACGGTGCGCACCCTCGGGTCGGCCACCCAGGCGGGAAGGGCGGCGCCGAGGCCATAGTCGGTGCCATCGACGCCGCAAGGCCGCCCCGCAAGGCAGCCGCTGAGCAGGACACGCCAGGGGTCGTCGAGGGTGGGGGTCCGCAGGGCGGCGACCGCTTCGGGGTGGTGGGGAAGTCGCATCGCTGCCTCGGAGTGGGTTGAGCTGACCCCGCGCTGGACCGCCAGAGCCGGGTGCAGGATACGCCGAGGCCATGTCTGAACAGAAGCCCGCCGCCTCGCCGTCCTTTCGCTCAGTCCCGCGCACCGGTGTCATCTGGGTGATGCGAGAAGCCGCTGCCTGTGGCTATTCTCCCGGAGACCCGGCCTGGGCCAACCTCGGCCAGGGCGCACCGGAGACCGGTCCCCTCCCAGGCGCCCCCGAGCGGGTACACCGCATCGAATTCTCCGACGACGACTGCGAGTATGCCCCCGTAGCCGGCCTTCCCGCACTTCGAGAGTCGGTCGCCGCGCTCTACAACGCCCGCTATCGCAAGGGTCGCAAGAGCCAGTACACCGCCGACAATGTGGCCATCGTGGCGGGCGGCCGAACCGGGCTCACCCGCGTCGTGTCCACCCTCGGCCGCACCCACCTCGGCCACTTCCTGCCCGACTACACCGCCTACCAGGAGCTCCTCGACGCCTTCGGCACCTTCGTGCCCATCCCCATCCTGCTCGACCCCCAAGCCCGCTACCGCTTTCGGCCCGACGACCTGGAGCAGGAGATCCTGGGCCGCGGCCTGGGCGCCCTGCTCCTGTCCAACCCCTGCAATCCCACGGGCAAGCTGGTCACCGGCGAGACCCTGCAGGGCTGGACGGATGTGTGCCGGCGCCTCGACTGCGCGCTCATCGTCGACGAGTTCTACAGCCACTACGTCTACAGCGGCAGCGACACCACGGTCTCCGCCGCGGCCTGCGTCGAGGACGTCGACCGCGACCCTGTCCTCATCCTCGACGGGCTCACCAAGAACTGGCGCTACCCGGGCTGGCGGGTGGCCTGGGTGGTGGGACCGAAGGCGCTCATCGAAGCCGTCTCCTCAGCGGGGAGCTTCCTCGATGGGGGCTGTGCGCGGCCGATGCAGCTTGCGGCCCTGCCTCTCCTCGATCCCGAGGTGGCCGATGCGGAGGCCCAGGCCATCCAGCGGCGCTTTCGGGCCAAGCGGCGCCGGATGATCGAAGGACTCGAAGCCCTCGACATTGCGGTAGACCTCCCCCCGCAGGGCGGCTTCTACTGCTGGGGCGACCTCAGCCGCCTTCCCGACGGCCTCGACAGCGGGCGTGCCTTCTTCCGAAAGGCGCTGGAGCACGGCGTCATCACCGTTCCCGGCGAGTTCTTCGACGTCGACCCCGGCCGTCGCCGCAGCCGCCGTCCCAGCCGCTTCCGGCACTTCGCCCGCTTCAGCTTCGGCCCCACGATGCAGACCGTGGAGCGGGGCCTGGCGGGCCTCCGGGCGATGCGGGGGAGCTGAGGCGGTGCTCTGGCTGTGGGTGGTGGGCGCAGCCTCGGCGGGCGGACAGGCGTGCCCCGCCCCCAGCCGAGACCTGCCCACCTCGGTGCCCATCCGGTCGATGCAGGAGGGCTACAACAGCCGCTGGGACGTCGTTCTCCGCGACAACACCCTGTGCGTGCGAAGACGAGACGCCCCCGGCGAGTGGCTGGCCCTGGGGGCGGCAGGACGACCGCAGGCGCTGCTGGGCACGGCGCAAATGGTGGCGATGAGCGTGGACGGCACCCACCTCCAGGTGGAGCTGTCTGACGGTCGCCTGCTGCGGGCCACCGACCTGAGACGAAGGGACGTCCCGACACGCGTGCAGTGGACGGAGCGGTGGGGATGGCCGGCTGGACGGGGTCCTGGGTTGAGCTCACCCCCAGGGGCGAGGCGCTTCGTGGTGTCGGACAGCCACCCCTTCCAGGTGCGCCACTACACCGACATCGCGGGGAGACGCCATCCTGTTGGACTCGGAGTGGCCCACCAGTACCGGCTCTCCGACGACGGCTGGCGGCTCTACCTCAACGACTGGTGGCTGCCAGCCGACTGGAGCCGGCGGGTGTGCCTGCCAGAGGGCGGTCCGGCAGTGGACCTGAGCGCAAGCGGCTCGACTCTGATGGTGCGCCTGGCCGACGGCCGCCTGTTCACCCGGCTCTACGACGTGGACACCGCCGGTGAGAACGACCTGCTCACCTACACCTGGTCCACTTCTGGTCGGCGGGGTCCCTCGCGCTCGGTGCGCGCGCTGCCCGCGGAGCCTTGGGTCGAACACCCAGGTCCTTCGGAGGATGTGGGCGGCCGCATCAGCATCCACCAGACCGGTCGGGGCAACGCTGCGCGGGTGCTGCGGGTGGAGGCGGACGATGGGGTGTTCGAAAAGGGCCTGCACGACGCGGAGTGGACGTGGGTGTCGGTGCCGGGACACCGAGCCGTGGTGGTGGAGGCGCCGGCAGATGGGACAGCCGAGCCCGTCCACCGGCTGACCGGCGCGATCCGGCGCCAGGGTGTCGCGGGCATGCTGGCGGTCGAGGCAAGCACCCACGACCCGGTCTGCCCTCCGACCCGACTCCAGGTGACCCCCGACACCACCGCACCGCCCCACACCCTGGTGCTCCACCTGGTGCCGGGCTTCGTCTCCGCGCCCCGTCCCGAGGACTGGCGGACGCAGGGAGGGACCGAGCCCGTGCGGGGTGCGCTGTGGAGCCACGGTGCACCCTCGGCTGCCGAAGACAGCCTTCTTCACACCATTCTCGCGGACAGCACCGACACATGGCTGCCCATGGTGGGCACAGCGGGACCCACCTCGATCACAGTGGAGCAGATGCCGACCGACCACCGCTTTGGCGTGCGACGGGCCGAAAAGAGCGGGCAGGCGGGCCGACTCGTCATCACTCTGAGTGCCGCTGGAGCCGAGCCGACCGACGGGGACTACAACCGAAAGGCGAGGTAGCTGCCGCCGATGCTCGCCACGAGCACCACGCCCACCAGCAGCATGCAGCCCGCCGTGCCGCTGGACTCGAGCTCCGGCGTGGCCTCGACGACGGCGGCATAGTCGGGCTGAAGCACGCGGCGTCCGCCGGCAGAAGCAAGCACCGCGGCACAGGCCAGCGCAGCCAGAGTGCCCACGGGAACGGCAAGGGCGCACAGGCCTGTGGCGAGCCAGGCCCGGCGCAGGACGGTGGGGTCGAGCTTGCGCAGGCGGGCGCCCGTGGCGAGCACGAAGATGCCGAGAATCCCCACCACCACACCAAGAGCGGCATGCAACAGCCGCTCGCCGGCATCGTCGAAGCCCTCGATGATCATCTCCGGGACCTCGCCCGTGAGGCCGACGCCGGCCAGGCCGCTCAGCAGGCCCATGGCCACCAGGGTGCCGCCCGCCATCTTCACGAGGCCCTCCGCACGCAGGTGCTCGGCGCGGTCGGAGGAAGGACCGATGGTGGCGGCTTCAGGCGGGGCGTAGGGGTCGGACATGAGCCCAGTGTAGCGGGCGAGGGCTCCGGAGGTCCCGGCTAAAATGTGATATCGGAGATCCTGACCCCCGGCTCAGTAGCCGCCGCCAGCGAAGATGTAGAGCTCGGCCTGGTCGCGGTTGTAGTTGCTGGGATCGACGATGCCTACGTCCTCTGCGCCGTCTCCGCCCAGGTCGCCGAGGAAGGCCACCTTGGCGCCGAAGTACTCACCATCCGAGTCGGAGGAGAAGGAGACGTCGGCCGCGGTGACCGAGATGCTGCCGGAGCCGGGGCCGAGCAGCAGCCAGGCCTGTGCGGACTCGCTGGAGGCGGTCATGCCGAGGCCGCTGCTGCCCTTGTGGGCCGTGTAGCTGCTTCCCAGGAGGAGGTCGTAGGTGCCATCGCCGTCCTGGTCGGCCACGTCGACCGAGCCGCCCGCCGCGTCGCCCGCCTCCCCGTACACGCTCAGCCAGGCGACATCGGTGACCGCGCTGTCGCCCGCGGAGAGGTCGGTGACGATGTAGGCCGCGCCGCCGTCGCTGCCCCCGCCGTTCGAACGCACCTCACCCACCGCCATGTCGTCGGTGCCGTCGCCATCGGCATCGAAGCCGCCCACGACCGACACGCCCAGGTAGGTGTCCGAGTCGGTGCCGATGATGCGGGTGGCGGCGTCATCCGCGCTGAGGGTGCCCGACACGGGCCCGTGGAAGATGTAGACGGTGCCGCTCTCGTCGTCGCCGTCGTCTGCGTAGGGGGCCGCGATGGCGAAGTCGCCGTAGCCATCACCATCCACATCACCAAGGGCCGCGGCGGAGCCCTGGTAGCCGAGAACGTCCCAGGTGCTCTCTCCGTAGATGATGGCGGTGGCGGCGGTGCTCACGCCCCCGCTTGCGCTGACGCTCCCGGAGAGGAGGTAGATGGTGCCCGAGCTGTTGCCGTTTTCGTCCTCGCCGGCCGCACCCACGAGAATATCGATGATACCGTCATTGTCGACGTCTCCAGCGGCGGCTGCCAGCGAGCCCAGCCCGTCGTCCTCTGCGGCACCCGTCCAGGTTGCCGTCGCCAGGGTGGAGAGGCTGCCCGAGGTCAAGGGACCGTGCAGGAGCCAGGCAGCGCCGGCCTCCGCGCCCGTGGTGTAGCCCAGGGTTCCGCCCACCAGGAGGTCGTCGTAGCCGTCACCGTCGAGGTCTCCCACGCCCGCCACAGCACTGCCGGCCATGTCCAGGGAGTCGCCTTCCAGCCAGAGCCCGTCGGTCTCGAGGTCGACGTCACCATGCTGGTCGCCCTCGACAATACCGATGCCGCCGCTGTAGAACTCGGCGGTGGCATCCTCGGTCCACAAGGCGCCGAAGACGACCTCGATGACGCCGTCTCCATCAAAGTCACCGGTGGTAGGCAGCGAGCCGGCCTGCGAGTTGTCGGAGGACAGGACCGCGTCGGCGTGGTCGATGTCATAGGTCGCATACCAGCGGCAGATGTCTTCCTCGTCGTCCTGCTCGAGCTCACAGTCGTTGACCACGGCATCGCCGCACAGGCTCTCCGCGCCCGGGTACACGGTGAGGTCGTCGTCGTCGCAGTCGGTGGCCTCGTCGACGTAGGTGGTGGCACCGGACGGGTCTTCGCAGGCCACGGTGCCGCTGTCGGTCTCGTCTCCGAAGCCGTCGAGGTCGGCGTCCGCGTACCAGGTGGTGGCGGTGGACAGGTCGAGCCCGGCATCGTCGTCGTCGGACGCACCCGAGCAGTCCTCGTCCACATCCGCGTCGTCGCACACCTCGGTGGCGCCGGGGTTCACGGCGGCATCCCGGTCGTTGCAGTCGGTCGAGTCGGCCACATACGGCAGCAGACCGGTGCTGGGGTCCTCGCAGGCCGCGGTCCCTGAGTCGCTCAGATCACCGTAGCCATCGCCGTCCACGTCGAGGAACCAGGTGCTCGCGGTGGTGGTGTCCAGACCGGGGTCGGCGTCGTCGGCTGCACCCGAGCAGTCCTCGTCGACGTCGGCGTCGTCGCACACCTCGGTGGCGCCGGGGTTCACGTCGGCGGCATCGTCGTCGCAGTCGGTGTCGTCGGCCACCCGGTTCTCTGGCGCATCGCACAACGGCATGGCCGTCAGCGGGTCGCCGTAGCCATCTGAGTCGTCGTCGGCGTAGAAGAGGGTGCGACCGTCGGGATGCACGCTGTCATCGTCATCATCGGCCAGTCCCGAGCAGTCCTCGTCGACGTCGTTGGCGTCGCAGACCTCCACTCCGCGCGGGTTCACTGTGGCCTCGCTGTCGTCACAGTCGGTGTTCTCGCGCACGAAGGCAAGCACCTCGGTGCTGGGGTCGGCACAAGCCCGAAAGCCCTCGTCGTCGGCATTCCCAAAGCCGTCCCCGTCGGCGTCGACGTACCAGCGTTCGCCCGAGGAGGTGTCGAGGCGAGGGTCCTCGTCGTTGGACAGGCCCGAGCAGTCCTCGTCAATACCGGCGGGGTCGCACACCTCGATGGCACCGGGGTTCACCGAGGCGTCGTCGTCGTCGCAGTCACCGGCCTGGGAGACCGCACCCGCAGGCGCCGCACAGGCCTCCGTGGCCTCGTCGGAGACGCCGTATCCATCGCCATCCACGTCGGGGTAGAAGGTGGACTGCACGCCTTCGTCGACCTCACCATCGCAGTCGTTGTCCACCCCGTCGCAGCTCTCCTCGGCAGACGGCGAGATGCTCGCGTCGGTGTCGTCGCAGTCGAAGTCGGCCGTGACCCCATCGCCATCCGCATCGACGAGGCCGTCCTCCGATGTGGACGGAGCGCCCGAGTCCTTGCTGTCGCCGTCACAGGCCACGAGCACGGGGAGCAGGATGAGGGACAGAAGGGCGGTGGTGCGCATGGCAGATCCGGGCTGAGGTTGCCCGTCCCCACGAGACAGCCCCCGCGGCACCGCCAAGCCCATCCAAAATCGGCCGAATATGTGATATCGGAGATCCTGACCCCCGGCTCAGGCCCGGTCGTCGAGGCGGTCGCTCGGTCGGAGCACCAGGGCGAAGTTGCCGGCGCCGTCGGGTCTCACGAGGTCTGGACGCAGGCCGGCACCCCGCAGCTTTCGGCGGAGGCGGGCGAGCACGGTGTCGAAGCGCTTGCGGAGCAGGTGCCGGTCGTCGATGTCGGACCACAGCTGCTTGGCGAGGTGCTCCCAGGGGACGGCGGTGCCCACCACGCCGAGCTCGCTGAGGATGCGGGCGGGGTGACCGGTGAGCGTGAGGGTGGGGTGACCCTCGCGGTGCAGGTGGACGGTGTCCCAGTGGGTCTCCACCCGAAGTGGGGCGTCCACCCGGCCGACCACCCGTGTGGGGGACTGGCTCGCCTGGGACAGCTTCAGCGCGATGGTGCGGACGACTCCTCCGGCGTGTTCGAGCTGCCAGCCCTCCTCCAGAGGCTGCTCCCCCGCATCGGTGCGCACGGTCCAGCCGTCGCCCGTGCTCCAGAAGACTGCAGCGGCCCCGTCTCTTGCACCGGGCAACACCGCGGGCTGGGGGTGGAGGCGGAGGGACGCCACGCCGGGCAGGGGCTGCCGCGCCAGGCCATCACCCTCAATGCCGAGAACAACCTCAGGAAGGGCAACTTCAACCACATCCACATGGACGTCGCGCGCGAAGGACAGGCGCTGACCCGCCTCCAGCACGAGGTCCTTGCTGGGCTTTCCCCGAAAGGCGAACAGGCCTCGAAGCGACAGCAGGTGCATGTGCCCGCCTCGAAGGCTCACCATGGCGTGGGCCTCGGAGACGTGGGGACTCGACAGGGGCAGAGCCGCCGACCAGAGCCGACCGACGATGTCGCCGTGGCCGAGCTGGTGGAGTTCTCCGTCCTGGGTGCGCAAGGTGACGGTGGCGTGCATGCCCCGAGTCTACTCCCCGCGGTCAGCGGCCGGACGGCTCGTCCAATACATCCGCCACCGTGCGTCCCCAGCGGGCCTCCACCTGCCTGGACAGGGCGTCCACGGGCAGGTCCATCGATGCGACGTCCCACAGGCGAAGGGTCTCATCCCACGAGCCGGAGACCAGCTGCCGACCGTCGGGCGAGAACCACACCCCCGACACCCGCTCGGTGTGGCCGATCAGGCGGGCCAGCGGCGCATCCTTCGCGACATCCCACACCAACACCTCGCCGGTGAGCAGCCCCGCCGCGACCCGCTGACCATCGGGGGACACCGCGAGGTCGATGACGACCGCGTTCGTGGGCCAGGTGCGCGCGGGCAGGTCGTTGCCGGTCCACAGCGACACGCCGCTCGAGCTGCCGGTGGCGATGACCTGTCCGTCGTCCCCACCGCACGCAGCCGCATGCCCGGAGGCTCCCCGCACCACCGTGTCGAGGGAGGGCTCCGTGTCCCAGGAAAGGCGGAGAACGTCACCCTGGTCGTCAATCAGAACCGCAGATCTCCGATCGGCACACAGCTCCATGTCCGAATGCGCAGCCGTGGGCCGGCTGAGGGTGGGAAAGGTGCTGCCATCCGTCGAGAACACCCTCGGGCCCTTACTTCCGCGCATACAGGCCGCACCACCCTGGGCCAGCCACACCACCCGCCGGCAGAACATCCGGTCCGGCTGGACCAGGGTGTCGTCGACCCAGTGAAAGCGCGACGGAGAGACGTCGGTGAGCGAGGCCACGAGGGCCCGGCCGTCGGCCTGAAGGCTGAGGTCCTTCAGCACCCGCTCCGACAGCAGCGGCAACACATCGGCATCTCCCGTGACCACCGACCAACGCCGAAGCTGACCACTTCCCAAGGCCGCGCCCAGCCAGTCCCCGGCCCAGTCGACACCGCTCACACCGCCCAGTCCATCGAGCACATGGGGCAGCCGCCCATCCGGCAGCGCCCAGGTCTCGACCGAGGCGCCCACCACACGCACCCGGTCGGATGATGGAAAGGCCACCCGACGCGCGTAGCCGGGGAGCTGCACACGGGCCTGTGCTTGCCCCCGGGGCCACACCCACGCCCGCCCGGCTTCGTCGACAGCAGCCAACCAGCGGGCATCCGGCGAGATGGCGAGGCTGTGTACCATGCCCGGGGCGAGCTGAACGGCCTCGGACAGCTGCTGTGCGTCGAGGTCCCACAGGCGCACGATGCCCGCGAGAGAGCCCTCCAGCACGAACCTTCCGTCGATGGACGCCACCGCGTTGAAGGGGGCGTCGGCCACATCGAGGGCCCCCTCTCGCACCATCTCGGCGGGCTCCCCCAGCTCCGGCGGCCACAGGTAGGCGCCGGTCTTGCTGAAGCCCGCCACCGACCCATCGGGCAACAACACCCCGGCACCGATGGGGGTGTCCGCCCGGAGCAGGTCGAAGCGCCCCGTGCCCACCTCGATGACCGCGAGGTGGCCATCCCCATTGACCCCGAGCACCCGGTCGGACCGCAGCGAAGGCAGCAGGTTGCGTTCGGTGGACTGTCCTTGCACCTCGGGCAGAGCGGCACCGGTGCGTCCGTCGAGCATGCCGAGGCGGTCGGTGCCGGACAACCGTCCCATCACCCCGTCGCCGGTCCACACCACGCTCTCCAGGCGCACCGGGCGGCTCCAGCGCTCCCGCACCGCCGGCAGGTCGTACAAGGCGACCGCGCCGTCTCCCACGCACACGAGGGCCGAGCCATCGGGTGCCACCACCAGCTGCTCGCACTCGGGCACGTCGGCCCGGTCGAGCCACTCGAGGTCGGGCGTCTGCGACGCGAGAATGCCGCGAAAGACCGCGAGGTCACCGTCACCGCGCCTCAGGCCAGCCACGCTGGCGAGCTCTGCGGTGGGACGGTCATCGGCCAGAGCAGCGGTTCGGGCGAGCCGGCCGAGCGCGGGTGTGAGCAGCGAGTCGGTCTGCTCCCCCGAGCCAACGCCACCCAAGATGGCCATGCCCACGCCTATTCCAATGAGCAGCCCCACCGCGGCGGTCCAGGGACCCCACCCCCGCTTGGGCGCCTCTACCCGCTCGTCAGCCGCCGCTGGAGCCATCGCCTGCCGCAGGGCCTCCGCGAAAGCGACACCGTCCGCGGGTCTTTGGAGGGGGTCCCGGGACAGGGCCTGGCCCACGAGCGCACCCAGCGGTCCATCCAGCTGCGGCAGGGGCCCGTGGACCACGGCGCGAAGCACCTCCTTGGCATCGCCACCCGCAAACGGCGGGGCGCCGTCCAGGATCTCGACGAGGCACACCCCGAGGCTCCACACATCCGAACGCGCCGTCACGGTCTCCCCGATGACCTGTTCGGGACTCATGTAGGCAGGCGTGCCCAGCAGCTCGTCGCCCGTGGCCTCCGCCCGGGTGAGCAGGGAGTCCCACTCGGTGGACGCCGACTCGGGACGCGCGATGCCCCAGTCGAGCACCACCACACGACCATCGCGAGACACCATCAGGTTGGCCGGCTTGACGTCTCTGTGGACGATGCCGGCCCGGTGGGCGTAGCCAAGGATGTCGGCGGCCTTCGCGAGCGCCCGGAGCGCCTGATCTGGTGTGACCCCGGTGGCATGGAGCAGCGACGCAAGGGTGCGGCCGGGCACCACAGGCATGGCGAACCAGGGTCGCCCCTGGGTGTCCACCCCTGCGTCGAGAATGCCAGCGACCCCCGGATGCCGCAAGGCAGCGGTGATGCGGGCCTCTCGAAGCAGCCGGCGCGCCTCCCGACTGCCGGCACCGGTGCGCACGACCTTGAGCGCCACCTGCCGACGGAGCAGGGGGTCCTCGGCCAGGTGGACGGCACCCATGCCCCCCTCTGCGAGCACGGTGCCGCGCACGTAGCGGCCTTCCCGCGCCTCTTCGGGCCACTCCCCGCTCCAGTCGGGGGCGTCGCTCCACGACCACACATCGCCCGCGTCTCCGGGCATGGAGGGCAGGTCGCCGCGGGAGACGGCGTCCCAGTCGATGGGGGTTCTGCGGCTCATGCGGGGCGCTATCGCTGGGACGTGGAGCTGTCCCGCGGCAGCCAGGCGGCCTCCACGCGGGACCGGAGGGCATCGGCGGGCAAGGTCAAGGGCGTGAGGTCGAGGAGGCGCACCGTGCCGTCGTGTTCACCCACCGCCAGGCGCCGGCCGTCGGGAGACCAGGCCACGCCACCCACAGGTCCCACGGCGTCGGACAGATCCAGTGCAAGTGCGCCCGTGTCGGCCTTCCACACAGCCAGTCCTCCAAGAGGGCCCGCGCCGACGAGCCACTGTCCATCGGGAGACAATGCCACATCGAGCGGACGTGCCCAGGCCCAGCCCACTGGCACATCGTCGCTGCCGTCGAAGGCCCGGCGGACCATCCCGCGCCGGCCATTGAGCAGCACGGCATCACCGGCATGGGTGGGGATGACCTGCGTGGTCCAGGGAACATCGAAACGGTCTACCAGCGCGTTGTTCTCGAGCGAATAGATGCGGGTGTCCCAGTCCATCAGGGCGGTGTGCGGCCCCGACGCCCGCACATGGTACCAGCGGTGCCGCGGCAGGGCGCTGCGGGAGTCGACCTCGCCCGAGTCGGGATCGATGAGGTGGGGACCCCCATCCACGTCCGCGCACACGATGGGCCCCCCCGCAGGCCAGTCGGTGAAACGGCAGCCGGGTGTGGGGAAGCGCGCGCGCAGCTGTCCGTCCTCGAAGACACTCACCACATCTTCACTGTCGACGACATACCGGCGCGGCCCGTCCGTCTCCCTCCCGATGGCCACGGCGCGGGGGACCTCGGCCACGAGCCGTCCCTCGGTGTCCCACACTCGCGCGGCCCCACCATGACGGGCGATGAGGCCGCCCTCTCCCCACGACAGGTCCCGCACCGGCCCGCCGGCGACCAGGGTGCCCCGGCCAAGAGGCTCGGTGAGGTGCCACCAGCGCACCTTGTCGGGGCCATAGGACATCAGCTCGGAGTCGCTGGGAAAGCCGACCGAGCCAGCCATTCCAGGCAGCTGCACCCGGTCGGCAGGGCTGCGGGCCGACCACAACAGTCCCCGCCGCTCGATGACCGCCGCCACATGCAGCCCGTCGTCACTCACCGCCACCTGGCTGCTGCCGTGCAGGTCGTGGTCGGCCCAGGGACTCCAGCCCGGCCCCGACATGGAGGCCACCGCCACCCGACCGAAGTCCGTGACCACCGCCAGACTCCGTTCTTTCGACGACACCGTGAACCAGGCTGGCGCACCCTGGTTCTCGGGCACCGTCCAGGTCTGCGTGATGCCCTCCCCGGTTGCATCGGTGCGGTGCAGGTGAGGACCGTCGAGGAACATCTCGCTGCCATCGGACAGGACCAGCACGCGCCCCGGCTGCCGCTCGAACTCCCGTCGAAAGACCCGGGTGCGCCCTTCCGCAGTGCGGGGACCACTCACCGATGCGCGCAACCGAGTGCGGCCGGACAGCACGGCCGCGATGTCGGGATTGCGGCTCTCCATTGGCCCGCCTGTGGCCAGCTCGGGGCCAAAGGGGACGCTGGGGGCCCCATCCGCCGTGGCCAACAGCACCAGGCCATCCGAGCGCGGCGGCACCCCCAGCACGGTGTCCTCGCCCATGTACACGAGCACATGCAGCTCGTCGGACCGCTGCCAGCGCTCGGCCAGGCCGGTGGGTCCCAGCTCGAAGTAGCGGGTGGAGCGTTCCGAAGCGCAGGTCACCGCCCGGCCGTCCCAACGCACCGCCTCTCCGATGCTGCAGAAGGGCGTGTCCACTTCCCACACGAGCGTGGGCCGGGGAGTCGTGCGCACCAGAGCACCCCGTGCAAGCGGATCCTCGGGGTCGTGGGCAAGCCGCCGGGCCGCCGCCAGCTCGGCACCCACCACATCGCCCTGCTGCACCAGAGACCGCACCTCTTCGACCGTGGGCACCGCACTCTCGGGCGCCTGCCCGCTCCACCAGGCCAAGGCACCGCCGGCACCGGCCGCGATGCCAGCCACGGCCCACACCCACCGGGCAACCGCCGACCGGGCCTGCCGGAGGTCGGGCTGTCGCAGCGCCGCATCAAGCTGCTTGAGGAGCACCCCCGCATCGGCCGGCCGGTCTTCCCGGGCCGACAAGGCACCGTCGACCACTGCACACAGGGTCTCCGGAAGGGCCGGCACAACGGTCTTCAGGGCCCGCGGAGGCCCGGAGAGCACGCCCGCCAGCACCTCGGAGGCCGCCCGCCCGGTGTAGGCCCGCTCGCCGGTGAGGCCCTCCCACAACAAGATGCCCAGCGACCACACGTCGCTGCGCGGACCGACCACCTCTCCCGCCGCCTGCTCCGGGCTCATGTAGGCCGGCGTGCCGAGCCGAACGCCCGCACGGGTCTGGGGCAGGGCACCATCGGCCTGGGCAGCCGGGCCCTCCTCTGCGAGCACCCGGGCGAGCCCCCAGTCGAGGATCTGCACGGCCCCGTCAGAGTCGAGGCGCACATTGGTGGGCTTGAGGTCGCGGTGGACGACCCCACGGCTGTGGGCATGGGCCACGGCAGCCACGACATCCCGCAGGCGTCGGGCGCGGGCGAGGCGGTCGGCGAGGGAGTGGACAGGGAGCTGATGGGCCAGGTCGTCTCCGCTCACGAGCCGCATGACGACGAAGGGACGGCCATCGGCAAGGCGGCCTTTGTCGAGAAGGGGGACGATGCCGGGATGGTCGAGACGGGCCAGCACCGAGGCCTCCCGACGAAGCCTCCGCGCGGCGGGCCCGCCGGGACGTCCGCGGGGTTCCTTGAGGGCCACCCGTCGGCCAAGGCGGCGGTCTCGGGCCGCCCACACCCGTCCCATGCCACCCTCTCCGAGCAGGTGCTCGCGGACGTAGCGGTCCGAGCTGTCGGGTGGATCGCTCGATGGGGGGCGTGGCGTAGGGGAGGTCACGGTGGCCGAGGGCTAACGTCCGGGGCCATGTGGGCGTTAGCCAATCCTGTCCCCCGCCTCCCCGAGCTCCCGTGTCCCCCCGCACCCCGAAGCAACAACGCCTCCGCGCGCCCGCCCCGCCCAAGCCGCTGGCCGCCCGCATGCGTCCGCGTTCACTCCATGAGTACATCGGCCAGCAGCACATCATCGGGCCCGGCCGCCTGCTTCGACGGGCCATCGAGGCCGACCGGCTCGGCTCCCTGCTCTTTCACGGTCCGCCCGGCACCGGCAAGACCACGCTCGCCCGTGTCATCGCCGGCACCACAAAGGCCCGATTCACCGCACTCAACGCCGTTCTCGCCGGAGTGAAGGACATTCGACTGGCGGTGTCCGAGGCCGCGGAGAGGCGCGACCTGCGGGGCCAGCGCACTCTCTTGTTCGTCGACGAGGTCCACCGCTTCAACAAGTCCCAGCAGGATGCTCTGCTGCCCTGGGTGGAGGACGGCACGGTCGTCCTCATCGGCGCCACCACCGAGAATCCCTACTTCGAGGTCAACAAGGCGCTGGTCAGCCGCAGCCGCATCTTCCAGCTACGTCCCCTCGAAGCCGACGACCTGCGCAAGGTGCTGGCCCAGGCCCTCGCCGACCCCGACCGCGGCTATGGCACCCTGTCCGTCGAGCTGTCCAAGGAGGCTGAGAATCACCTCGTCGACGTGGCTTCCGGAGACGCCCGCGCCCTGCTCAACGCCCTGGAGCTGGCCGTCGAGACCACCTCCCCCGACGCCGAGGGGGTCCGACACATCCCCCTGTCGGTGGCCGAGGAGAGCATCCAGCGCCGGGCCGTGCTCTACGACAAGGAAGGCGACGCCCACTTCGACACCATCAGCGCCTTCATCAAGAGCGTGCGGGGCTCCGACCCCGACGCCGCCTTGTACTGGCTGGCCCGCATGCTCTACGCCGGCGAGGACCCCCGCTTCATCCTGCGCCGCCTCATCATCCTGGCCTCGGAGGACATCGGACTCGCCGATCCCCAGGCCCTCGGCGTGGTGATGGCCTGCGCCCAGGCGTTCGACCGCATCGGCCTTCCCGAGGGACGCTTCCCCTTGTCCCAGGCCACCATCTACCTGGCCACCACGGCGAAGTCGAACTCCACCATGGCCCTCTTCGACGCCATCAAGAGCGTGGCCAGCGAGCGCTCCGGCGATGTGCCCAACCACCTCAAGGATGGCTCTCGAGACAAGGAGGGCTTCGGGCACGGAGAGGGCTACCAGTACCCCCACGCCTTCCAGAACCACTGGGTCGCCCAGCAGTACCTGCCCGAAGGCCTCAAGGGACGCGTGTTCTGGCAGCCCTCCGACCAGGGCTGGGAAGGAGAGGTCGGTCCGCGCGTGGCCCGGCAGCGGGAGGCCCAGCTGGCGGCGATGGTGGAAGGGGTGGGACTGGCGAGCATCGAGCGCCTCACCTCGGGACCCACCGACAGCCGTCTCGACCGGTGGCTCCAGCGGGCAGCCGGGCGACTCGGAGCCCGCCTGTCCACCCTGCGGGAGGCCATCTTCGAGGCCGCCGGCGTCCAGCGCCACGAGCTGGTGCTCGATGTCTCTCCAGGCACCGGCCTGCTCACCTGGGAGGCTCTGCGCAAGGCACCCGAGGGCGGCGTGTGGAGCTGGTTCCCCACCGATGTGCCCGCCGACTCCGGTCCCCTCCGCGGGATGGCGGAGCGCCTGCCCGAGCTGCAGCGGCCCCACATCGTCGAGACCGCACAGCCGGAGCTGGGCGAGGTGCAGGTGGACGTGGTGCTCGGCCGAGACGCCCTGGTGGGGGCCCCCGACCCCGCCCGAAGGCTCGCTGCCTTGGCGCCGGTTCTCCTCCCAGCTGCCCGCCTGCTGTTCGTGGAGTCGCTGGTCCGACACACCCCCCGCCTGTCCGCCATGATCCACCAAGATGGTCTTCCAGACGCTGTTCTGGCGAAGTGGGCAGCAGCGGAGGAGGCCATCTACACCGACCCCGATGGTCCCCTCACCCGCTGGACCGCAGACGCTCTGCGCGACCTTCTCGCCAGGCACACGGGCCGGACCGTCACCGCGGCCACCATCTCCACCCGACACGATCTGCTGGTCTCCGAGGGCGTGGTGCAGCGCTGGTTCGCCCCCCGCTCGGGCAGCTACGGCGACCGCCTCGCCGCACACCTCGGCGCCGACACCGTGCTCTCCATCCGCACCGCCGTCGACCGCAAGCTGCGCGGACGCACCGTGGGTTGGTGCGGCACGTCGGTGTTGTTGGTGGCGACGCCTGCAGAGCCCCCGAAAACGGAGTAGTCCCGGCCTCGTTCTGGAGAAAGCATGTCCGCACGAACCTGGGTCCGCCTGCTCGTCGTGGTGCTGCTGGCCATCGTCGCCCAAGGCTGCGGCGGGGACGGCGGCAAGCGGAAGAAGTCCCGCAAGGCGCGTCGCCAGAAACGAAGCGAGCGGGCAGAGCGCAAGGCCCGCAAGAAGGCCGCCAAGGCCGAGGCCATCGCCACTGCACCGCCCGTGGTGAGCCCGAACAATCCGGTGTCCGCCGACGCCCCGAACATCCTGCTCATCAGCATCGACACCCTGCGGGCCGACTCGCTGCCCCCCTACGGCAGCCGGCGACAGACCGCGCCTACAATCAAGGCACTCGCCCAGCAAGGCGTGGTCTTCCAGCGCTCCTGGTCGCAGGCGCCCTCCACCTCGCCCACCCACGCGTCGATGTTCACCGGCGTCTACCCGTCCGAACACGGCGTGATGGGCACCGACGGCCGGCTGCCACAGCGCTGGTACACCCTTGCCGAGCACCTTCAGGCCCACGGGATGCGCACCTGGGCGTCCACCAGCTCGGTGCGCTTCGCCCATGGCGTGCAGCTCGACCAGGGCTTCGACAGCTACTCGGTCTTCGCCAAGGGCACCCAGACCGACAAGACCGACAAGGCCCTGGAGGTCGCGCTCAACGGCATCTCGGCCGAGCCCGACCGCCCCTGGTTCGGCTTTGTCCACCTCATGGACGTCCACGCCCCCTACAACGTGCCCGAGCCGCACCAGTCCCGCTTTCTCGACGGCCGCACGTCCACCGTCCCCGCCTCGAACACGGTCAAGTTCATCCACAAGAACCGCCAGAACGTGTACGGCGTCACCGACCAGCAGGTCGAAGACCTCCGGGCGATGTACGACGGCGGCGTGTCCTTCGTCGACACCCGCATCGCCGCCATCTGGGACGCCGTGCGCAGCCTGGAGCGGCCCACCCTCATCGTCATCACCGCAGACCACGGCGAGGCCTTCTTCGAGAAGGACTACCTCGGCCACGGCGCCTTCCTCTACGAGCCCATCATGCGGGTCCCCCTCATCTTCTGGGGTCCCGGACTGGTGCCCGAAGGCGAGCACCGCTCCACACTGGCGTCCAGCGTCGACCTCTTCCCCACCCTGACCGCATTCACGGGCTTGCCGGTGCCAGAAAACCTGCGGGGCGACGACCTGTCTGGCGTCGTGAAGGGCGACGGGGAGCTGGCGGGTCGCGGGGTGGTGCTCCAGTCCTCCACCTTCCGGGCCTTCGTACACGAGCGCGAAGATGGCCTCTACAAGCTCGAGATCCGCAATCGAGGCCGCCGCACCCGGGTGTTCGCCCTCCACGACGACCCCACTGAGCTGAAAGACCTCGCGGAGTCCCGCACCGACCTTGTCGACAGCCTGAGGGGCGAGCTGGCTGCCCACCGCCCAGGCAAGGAGGTCCCCACCGGCGAGACCTGGGAGATGTCCGATGAGGAGCGCCAGGCCCTCGAGGCCATCGGCTACATGGAATAGCCACCGGGGTCAGGATCTCCGATATCACATTTCTTCGCAGTGGCGCGCTGCCGTGGAGCCCCGCCGCTCGCGCCCCGACTTGCCGAATTCGACATGGCGGATACCGGGGCATCATGCGCCATACACTGCTTATCACGCCATTGCTGCTCGCCGCCTGCTCCAGCGACAAGCCGCCACCCGACGCGGCAGCGACCACGCCCACGGTCACGGTCGACCCCGTCGATGACTCGGACAGCTCCGGGGACAGCTCCAGTCCTGCCGACAGCGCCGACTCCTCGGACAGCGGGGGCCCCGAAGACCCGCGGATGGCCCTCTTCATCGCGGAACCGGCCCACGCCGAGACCGCCCGGGTCACCACGCCAGACCGCTGCGCCGAGTGCCACAGCAACGCCAGCGGCGCCGATGCCATGCGCCTGTCCGACGGCACGGGGGTGAGCCCCTACGACCTGCAGCACGGCACCATGATGGCCAACGCCGGCCGAGATCCTCTGTTCTGGGCGGTGCTGTCGGCGGAGGTCTCCGGCGCACCCGACCTCACCGAGGAGGTCGAGGGCACCTGCATGCGCTGCCACACGCCTCTCGCCCGAGCAGAGGCGCTGGCCACCGACACCGAGATGCTCGACGCCCACGACATGCGCACGAGCCGTGGAAACCTCGCGGACCTCGGCCGAGATGGCGTCTCCTGCACGTCCTGCCACCGCCTGGAGCCCACCGGACTGGGCGCGGCGGAAACGTGGAGCGGCCAGTGGGTGCTGGAGTCCGACGACTCGGTCTATGGCCCCCATGCCGAGCCCTTCACGAACCCGATGGAGCACCACACCCGCTACATCCCACGGGAGGGGGACCACATGCTCAGCAGCGAGCTGTGCGCTTCCTGCCACACCCTCCAGACGCCCACGGTGGTCGACGGCGCCCCCTCCGGCCACACCTACCTCGAGCAGGCGACCTACCTGGAGTGGCGCAACTCCGACTACGCCACCGATGGCGCCGACCCCACCGCATGCCAGGGCTGTCACTTCCCCACGACCGAGCCCGACGGCACCGAAATCGAGACCGCCATCGCCCGCAATCCCGGCGGCAGCGACTTCCCAATCGACGAGCGCCAGCCTTTCGGACAGCACTTCCAGGTCGGCGGGAACACCTTGATGCTCGGCATTCTGAGAGACAATGCCGACATCTTGAACCCGCGGGCGGGCACCGGCGTCTTCAACGCGGTCATCGAGCGCTCCCAGCGGATGCTGCGGACCGCCGGCAGCCTGGCCATCGCCGACTTCACCAGCGGGACGGACTCCGTCCACCTCACCCTCACCGCGACCAACGACACAGGCCACAAGCTGCCTTCAGGCTACCCGGCACGACGGGCCTGGATTCAGCTGACCGTCACCGACGCCACCGGAGCCGTGGTGGCCCGCATCGGCCACACCGACGATGCAGGACACATCCTCGACGACGCGGGAAGCCCCCTGGCCTCCGAGTTGGCCGGCGGTCCCACGCAGCCTCACCGCACCCACATCACCTCCGCCGAGCAGGTGCAGGTCTACCAATCCCTGATGGCCGACCCCGCGGGCACGCCGGTCTTCCGACTCCTCCAGGCCGCCCAGATGCACAAGGACAACCGTCTGCTCCCAAGAGGCTGGCGGTCGGACACCACCGCCACCGAGGTCGGGGACCTGGCGCCTGTGGGCGTAGACGGCGACGCGGACTTTCAGCCGGGCAGCGACCAGGTGAGCGTCGAGCTGACGGGGCTCGGTGGAACGGGGCCCTACACCGTCGATGCCGCCTTGGTCTACCAGCCGGTGAGCCCACGCTATGTCGCCGAGCTGTCGTTGGTCGACACACCCGAGGTGACCGCCTTTCTCGCGATGGCCGTGGGAGCCCGATGGACCCCCGAGCTCATCGCGGAGGCCCACGCCGAGTAGCGTTCAGGCCACCCGAGCAGCCACCCCGTGCAGCGAGAACAGCCGTGTCACCGATGCTTCCAGGCCTTCTGGCGACACGAGACCGAGCGGGGACTTGTCGGTGCGCAGCTGCCTCAGCTTGGCCTCCCACCAGCCGTTGTAGGGCAGCAAGGTGAGCTCGTCCTGTCCCAGAGCGCGCACCAGTGCAGCCAGCTCGGCGATGGCCCCCGGACTGGTGTTCACACCCGGCACGAGGGGCATCCGCAGCTCCACAGGCACCCCCGCCTGGAGGACGGCCCGCAGGTTGGCCAGAATGCGCGCATTGTCGTGTCCCGTCCACTTCCGGTGGGCGGCGGGGTCTGCCAGCTTCAGGTCGAACAGCACGAGATCAATCATGGGCAGCACATCTTCGACCGTCGACAGCGCCCACTGACCCGACGTCTCCACCGCGATGTGGACCCCCTGAGCCCTCAGCTTCGGCAGCAGCGAACGCAGCATCGCGGCCTGCAGCAGGGGCTCTCCACCGGAGAAGGTCACCCCACCACCGCTGCTCGAAAAGAAGGCCTGGTCCGCGACGATGGACGCGTACAGCTCCGCTTCGCTGGTCGACCGACCGAGCATCGACAGGGCCTTGGCGGGACAGGCCACCACACAGTCCCCGCAGTCGGTGCAGCGTGTCCAGTCCACCTTGACAATGCCGTGCTCATCGAGCGTGAGGGCAGACTCGGGACACCTCGACAAGCAGTCGTCGCAGCCGGGCAGGCAGCGGGTGGGATGCACCATGAGCTGAGGCCTGGGCTCTGCGGCTTCGGGGTTGTGGCACCACCGACACGACAGCCCGCACCCTTTGAAGAACACCACCGTGCGGATGCCGGGTCCGTCGTGCACACAGAAACGCTGCACATCGAACACCACCGCAGCCCGACCGCCGGCCCCGTCTGCCCGGGTCATTCCCACACCCCCTCGCCATGGCGAAGCCGCGCGATGATCTCGTCCTGCATCTGAGGCGTGAGGTCGACGAAGTAGGCGCTGTAGCCACTCACCCGCACGACCAGCCCCCGGTGCCTGTCGGGACGCGCCCGGGCGTCGAGGAGCTGGGCCACGTCGAGAACGTTGAACTGCACCTGCATCCCCCCTTCCCGAAAGTAGCCCTCCACGAGCGCACGGAGCAGCCGTCGGCCGCGCTTGCCCGACAAGAAGGCAGGCGCGAGTGCGAGGTTGAGCGCGTAGCCGTTGCCGATGCCTGCACTCGCCACCTTGGCCACAGACAGCATCGCCGCGGTGGGACCCCGTCGGTCTGCACCGTTGGTGGGGGACAGGCCATTGGCGAGGGGCATTCCAGCCTTGCGACCGCTGGGCAGCGTGCCCGTCTTCTCCCCGAAGCCCACATGGGTGGTCATCGACCAGAATCCGGGGGCATACGGACCGGTGCGTGGATTGCGATGCCGGCGGACCTCCGCACACCACGCATCCGCCAGCCGTCGGGCCCACCGCTCGGCCGGACCGGCATCTTCGCCGAAGCGGGGCACGGCACTCGACAGCCGGGCAAGCGGTCGTGGGTCTTCGGAGGACAGAGCGGACCGGATGCGTCCCATCGTCCATCCGTCGGCGCGGGCCTGCTCGACCGCAGCGAAGCTGTCCGCCACGTCCGCCAGACCCACGGCCTGGAATCCAGTGCTGTCGAACTCGGCCCCGCCGGCGGTCACATCCGCGCCGCGCTCGATGCAGCCATCCACCACCAGGCTCAGCAGTGGGGTCGGCCGGTCCCGACGGTGTACCGTCTCGATGGCGTTGTTGGCGTCGACAGCAGCCTGCACGACCCGGGAGAGGCGTCGCCGGAAAGCCGCGAAGAGGTCGTCCACATCAATGATCTCGTCGTGCTCCCGCTCCCATCCATCGAGCAGCACAGCGGCCAGGTTGACGAAACCAGCGCCCGCGGCAGGGAAGCTGCGGCCCGGGATGCCCCACTCCACGCAACCCACGATGCTGTAGTCATGGGCCACATCGAGGGGGACCCCCAGCCCGGCGATGGAGAGGGGGACGCGCAGATCGTTGAAGAAGGCAGGCACGCCGCCTCCACGGCCGACGACCTCCGCGGCGTGGTCGAGCACGTCTTCGGCGGTGGCCGGCCCCCAGCGCAGGTGGATGTTGGGCTGTCGCAAGCGCATTCGGTCGACGGCAGCGAGAATGAGGTGGGTGAGGGCGTTGCTCTGGTCTCGGCCGTCGGCATCGCAGCCACCGATGGTGATGCCCGACGCACTCGACAGGCCGCTGAAGAAGCGCGTGGCGAGGCCATTGAAGAGGGGCACCTGCTCCGCCGCCTTGCCGAGCAGGCAGCCCAGCAGCTCCACCGCCCGGGACTCGTCGAGGCGTCCAGCGGCGAGGTCGGCCTGGAAGAGTGGCCACAACAGCTGGTCGAGGCGACCGAAGCTCACGCCGTGCTGGAAGCTCTCCTGGTGCAGGGCGACGTGCGTGAGGAAGATGGCCTGCAGGCCCTGGTGGAAGGTCTGCGCGGGACCGGCGGGCACCTGGGCGAAGAGCTCGGCCAGCTCCTTCAGCTCGGCAGCGCGGGCAGGGTCTTCGGTGCGCGCGGCCTCGTCTCGACAGTGCGCCTCCCAGCGCCTGCCGAAGTGAACCATCGCGCGGCAGACCTCGGCGGCGGCAGTGAGGAATGCCAGCTGCTGCTGGTTGGCCCCGACCGCCGCGGCCTCCACCCGGTCGAGCAGACCCCGAAAACCGAGGCGCAGCACCGCCTCGTAGTCGGGCGTGACATGGGAGATGCCCGCGAACTGGGTGACCACGAACTCCCGGCCACGCAGCAGGGTGTTCTGGAGGGCCTTGTCGCGGGCGAGGGCGGGCGCCTGGGTCATCACCGAGCGGGAGAACCAGTAGGGCAGAATGTCGTTCTCCAGCCGGTCGAGCTGGGCAGGCGTGGCCTGGATGGGGTTGACCGCCCGCGTCGGCAGGCCCCGCAGCTCCGGAAGCAGCAGGATGCCGCCATAGTCGGGGTGCAGGGCAGCGCCGATGCGGTGCCGGGTGCAGTTGCCGACGATGAGCTCATCCTCGTAGATGCGCAGCTCGGCGTGGGCGAGGACATGGTGCAGCCCGTGGGCCATCCACACCACCCTCGGCACATGCGCCCGAGAGGCGTGCAGACGGTGGTAGAGCGCCTCCAGCCGGGCGTTGAGAGCGAGCTTCCACCGTGGCTGCGGACGACCATCGACATAGGTCTCGGCCATCGCCGTGCGGGCGAGCTGGAAGTGGCCGGCACTCAGCAGGTCGGCCACCGGCGTCTCCGGAACCACCCTCTTGAGGAAGTCGGTGAGCAGCTCGGCCTTCTGACTGCAGAGGTGGTAGTCCTCGGCGATGAGGGCGTCGCGGAGTCGCTGGAGCCTGGGCAGCGGACCGACCCGGCGGTCGGGTCGATGCGCGGCGGGGTCTGCTGGCGGGGGGACCGGGGGCTGGCTGGCCGGCTGGCAGGTGCGCAAGGGGACTCCTCGGAGCGGGGCCTGTCTTGGCCTAGTCACCCCTGGGACCGCCCCACCTGCGGCAGGTCAGCCCATCAGCAGCGTTGGGAAACGAAGTGGTCCAATGCCGTCAACATGGCCTGGGCATGGGCTCTTTCGCGGGGGTCCTCGAAGCGGTGGGCGAGTTCCTGCAGGCCGTCCCGCCAGCCGAGCAGCGCAAACTTGACCTCCCAGGTGTCCCCGGTGTGCTTGTGGAGCAGGTCGTTGGCGGTGTCGATTCGGGCCTTGGTGGCATCGTCGTAGCCGGCGACCAACGGACCGATCTGCATCAGGGCCGTCATCATCGGAACCATCGGGTCTTTCGCCGACTCGAGCTGGCTGCGGGTGAGCGCGGTGCCGGCCTCCATCCGGTCGAGGTAGTCGGCCACACCAGGCTCGGCCCACTGCCGTCCAGCGATGGCGTCGACCAGCTGGGCCTGCCGAGAGAGCCCCGCCTGAATGGTCCGCCACTCGGCCAGCTCACGTTCGTTCAGGCCCTTGCCTTCCATCTTGTCGGCCACGAGCGACAAGGCGACCGGAAGCTGGAAGGCGGCCCGGTTGTACGGACAGTTGACCTGGAGGACACGGGCAGCCTCGGCCACATCGGCCCGTGTCGCAGTGTCCCAGCCGTCGATGTTCAGCGCGAGCAGGTCGAGCTCGAGGTTCGACGCCGCCAGGCTCGGACCGTCTTCGTAGTTCAGCTCCGGCTGGGGCACCACGGTCTCCGCCACGGCCCCCCCACAGCCCACAGTGGCCACCATCAGGCTCATCACGAATAGAATGCGGGTCGTCATCTCACACCTCGGTCGGGTTGGATCAGCGGGCTCGGCTGACAGGTGGGTGGGGGTGGGGCCGGCGCGCGTCGGGCCGCACTCGCCAGCACGGGAATCGCCAAGGACCACGCGGTCGCGGCGAGGAGGACGGTGGGCCAGCGCCGGATGGACCGGGGGCGCTGTTCGAGGGCCCTCCGCACCCGCCGGGCCACCAGAGAAGGTCCGAGACCAGGCATGGGGACGGGGTCCTGGGACGCGTAGCGCAGCAGCAGCCGGGCATAGACCGATGGACGCACGCCGTCCCGCAGCACCCGGTCATCCACCGCCTCCTCCACGAGCTCTCCGAGCCGTCGGTGAAGGACCCAAGCCAAGGGCTGGAACCAGAGCAAGGCACAACACAGGAAGGCCAGGGCCTGCACAAGCCAGTCGCCTCTACGGACATGCGCCCGCTCATGGGCCAACACTGCCTGGAGGGACTCGGCAGACAACGACTGAACCGAGCCGCGCGGCAATGCGATGACCGGCCGCCAGACGCCCCAGGTGAGGGGCACCGGCACATCGGCCTCCACAATGCGCGCCTCGGGACACCGCAGCCCGGCGTCGGTCTGAGCCAACCGCCGAACCCGCAGCTCCGACACCAGGCGCCCCGCCGCCAACAGCAGCGCACCCGCCGCCCAGACCGGCACCACAGCGGTCCACTCCGAGGCCACCGCTCCCGCCGAGAATGCCCCGACGACCGCCACCGAGGCGAAGCCCATCGCCCCAAGCCCATGCCGCGCACTGGCCGACAGCCGCCCCGAGGACAGCGACAGACCAGCCAGGGAGAGGCCCAGCACCACCGTCGATGCCTGCGCGATGACGAACAAGCCGCCCGCCATCACCTGCAGAGTGTCTGGACCGCTCATCGCCCCTCCTCTTCGGCGCGCTCCACGGCCTCACGCAGAGCAGCCAGCTCCTCGGCGCCCAGCTCCTCCAGCCCCACCAGCGCGACCGCCGCCTGGGCCGGGGAGCCTCCGAAGAAGGCACTCACCACCCGGCGCAGAGCCGACACCGCCGCCTCCTCCCGCGGCTGTACCGGCGTGTAGACGTAGGCCCGCCCCTGCTGGCGGTGGGACAGCTGCCCCTTGTCGACCAGGGTGTTCATGAGCGCACGGACCGCCGAATACGACGGCGGTGACGTCATCTCCGCACGAGCCTGAGACACCGTGCCCTCTCCGAGTCGGAAGAGGATGTCCATCAGCTCGCGCTCACGGCGGGAAAGTGGGTCGGTCTTCATGCTGGTTTTGTAGCACATGCTGGTTTTTCAGCACCTGCAGAAGTTGTGCAGACCCACTCTGTTGAGCACGGCGTCAGGACAATTTTGTTGCACCAACTGCCCATCCCCACCCGAAGTTGAGCACGGTGTCCGGTGGCCGACGTTGCACCCACATCGATCTGGGGGGGCCAACTGCCTGCGGATGGGTGTTCTCGCCAATGCGCCGATGCGACGGGGCCTGGAGCGGGGGTGCTGGTGCAACCCACGGCTCCGGGCACCTTCCTCAACAGACTTGCCAGATCGGGGGCTTGTGCAACGGCGGGGTCCTGACGCCGTGCTCAACAGGTTGGACTCACTCCACGGTGATGGTGACGGTGTCCCGCCCCACCTCGGTCCCCCACAGGTCCCGCGCCACCAGCACCAGCTCCTGCTCACCCGGCGACAGCATCACCTCCGCCTGCCAGACGTCGCCGTCCAGCCACTCCAACGCCAGCGTTCCCTCTCCCGCCAGCTCCACCGACCGCACATCCACAAAGGCCCGGCCCTGCAGGCTCACTGTCGGGGCGGTCGAGCTGCCTGCCGATGGCGAGGTGATGGTGAAGGCCTGTTCTGGAAAGCGCGCCAGCACCGAGTCCGCGGCCCCTGACCGCACCCACTCCGCCCGGGTGTCCATGAACGAACAGTGGGCATCGAAGTCCTGGGCGGGGAGCAGCACCCCGAGCTGGTCGCACCAAGGCTGCAGCCATCCGGTGGTGTGGGAGTGCTCGATGAGGTCGTTGAGGTGACCGTAGAAGCTGCGGGCGTTCACCGGATCGGTGAGAAGACGGGCCAGGTCGCCGTTGCCCACCACGGCCATGGTCGCGCTGCTGTAGAAGTCGAGGTCATGGGGAAGGTAGAGCACGCGTCCGTCGCTCGGTCGCACGTAGAACTGGGCGTTGTGTTGGCTGCCGACGCCGCCGTACTGGTCGGTGACACCCGCAATCGACGCCATCGCGAAGGCCCTCAGCCACTGGTCGACATCGATGACCGTGTGGGCCTCTGCAACGAATTCGTCGGTGGGCAGATCGAAGAGTCGACCGAGCTGTTGGATGGTGGCGTAGTCGTCTCGTCGCTCGTTGTTCTTGATGAGGAAGGTCCAGCGCCAGTCTTCCTTGTTGTCGCCGAGGTCGGTGATGGGGGTGCCCACGACCGAGTCGGGCAGTGGCAACTTGAGGCCGTCGTCAGCGCCATCTTCGGTGGACAGGGGGTAGTAGACCAGCTCGTATTCGTAGCGGGTGCCCTCACCGCCCCGGTCGAACTGGGCGTCGAGCACCAGGTTGCTGAAGCGGTCGAGCTGAAGCTCTGCCGCGCCTGTGTAGGTGGACCGGGGAGCGATGAGTTGGATGAGGTCGTTGTGTTCGCCCGACACCGAGCCTGCCGCCGTCATGGCGAGGTTGAGCAACACTTCGCGCTGGCCGTAGCCAACCCCCTCGGATCGGTCGATCATCACGCTGCTGTGGCGCCCTCGGAAGGGATGCTCGTCGCCAAAGCGCACCGCGTAGCCAACCCGCTGGTCGGTCGGACGGCCCCGCTCGCTGCCCTTGAGGCGCACCCCCACGTCGTAGAACACCTCCGACTCCTGATACACCACCGTGGCGCCTACCCGGTCGTTGCTCATCAGGTTGACGTCGCGGTGCAGCCAGTTCGTGTCGGCCTCGGTCATCAGGATGCGGAAGTCGTGCAGACCGGTCGTGGAACCGGCGCCATCCTGGACCACGAACAAGGCCCGGGAGTCGGCCCCCTTCGCGGGGAAGGTGGCCGTGGCGCCGTCGTTGTCGGCGGCTTCCACATAGAATTGGACAAGCGTGCCGGAAGGCAGCCCCTCCAGCTCCGCTCGGTATCGGCCCGGCCCGATCTCCAACATGTCGACGTCGGCAAAGGGCGCACCATCCACGGCGGTCCACAACGCCACCCAAGCGACGCCCTCGGCATCTTCGACCGACACCTCCACGGCGAGCGGCTCTCCCGGCGCGGGGACCACCTTGTCTTGGGACAGCTCGGAGAAGGTCGGACCGATGTTGTCGACCGCACGGCTGTTGGCCGCGCCCGGCGTCCCCGACACGGCGGGTTGTGGAAGCAGCGTGGTGGTCGCGAGTCGGTTGAAGTACAGGCGACTGTGGAGCTGGTTGGAGCCCGACACCCAGCGCGCCCGGAAGGACACCGCCACCTCGTCGGCAGGCTGCACCGGCGACCGCAGAGTGGTCTCGGCGTGGTTGTGCATGTGGCCGGTGGAGCCCGTCGCCACCAACCGAAGCACGGGGTTGGCGGGGTCATCGGGGTCGGCCACCACCGTGCTGTGCCGATGGGTGCCCAGCAGGCGCCAGGCCGCGTGGCCGTCGTCGAAGCTCCCGTCGACCAGCAGCTCCTCGCGGGCGCCGTCCGGGTCTCTCACCACGCTCAGGTCGTCGATGAGAACCGTGCCGGCGTCGAGCATGCCAAGCACCAGCTCGTCCCAGGCGCCATCAGGCCCCACCGATGAGCTTCCCACCAGGCCGCGAACCTCCACAGGCACCCAGCCCGCACGTCCACCCTCGTCGCTCGCTGCCCAGGCCTCCGCAGCACCATTGTCCGCCCATGGGTCCATCAGCTCCAGGCTGGCACCGCCTCCGTCTGCGGCTTCCGGCCAGCGGCCCCCGTCGAAGTAGCGCACCTCGTCGGCCGGATTGCCGAGCCCGTCCAGCAGCACGACACGGTCGCCCCCATCTCCGAGAGCCCCGCCATAGTCCCCCACCACCGCGATGTCGGGGTGCAGCGCCGACAAGGCGTCCGCATCCCGCGCGACCACGAGGTGGCCTCCCGGTGACAGCATCGTGCCCGCTGGAAAGACGAAGGACACGCCGTCTACGAGCGACCAGCCCGACAGGTCCACCGCCGACTCGCCTCGATTGAGCAGCTCCAACCACTCCTCGGGATTCTCGGCAAAGGCCTCGCCGGCCTCCGACACGGGCGCCCGGTGGTACATCAGCTCGTTGATGACGATGTCTTCGTGCAGCACCACGTCATTTTCGCCGCCGGGGGTGGCAGAGAGGGGCACCCGCCATGCACCGTCCGCCCCCTGTCTTGCCTGCGGTGTCGGCCGCACCCGCACCGCATCCAGCAGCACCTCTCCAGCCTCGTCCAGCAGGAACAGGCGGTCGTCGACCGACAGAGCGAGGGTGTCCACGTCCACCACCGCTCGCCCGGTAGGGGCAAGCTCACCATCCAACTCAAGCACGGCTCCGGTCGAGCCTTCCAGCGTGAGTCCCGCCAGGCTCTGCACGCCATCGCTCACATTGACGAGCTCCACCCAGGGCGCATCGTCCTCGAGGCCGGGCAGCTCGCTCAGCAGGATGGTGGGCAGCCTCTGGTCGGTCCAGGTCTCGGCGGTCAGGCT
>ENA-OWNT01000759-OWNT01000759.1-seawater-metagenome-genome-assembly--contig:-NODE-759-length-58393-cov-6.136463_pt1 | contig 58393 bp, 53 predicted proteins | sample MGYA00238136_ERZ651165 | MGnify/ENA primary metagenome ERZ651165 (study PRJEB26861, sample SAMN08777766) | seawater metagenome | isolation source: coastal seawater | place: USA: Florida | collected... | reverse complement strand
TCACTTTTCAAATAATAGTTCTGTTGCCAGTTTCGGGCAGGGTATTGTCGTGCAGAAACTGTACGTCTCTAATCCGCTTACGGCAACGGCAACTGTTATGGTTACAGGTTCGGCATCTGCCGGTTTCAGGGATGTAACCATCAAAACAGGATCTGAAACGGCTACAGCTTTTGGTGCTTTCGAAGTATTTACCGCAACGGGAAACCTGCGTGCGAATATTGATGTATTGCCTGTAGAAACTATTTCACTTGCAGACCTTGACCTGACACAACCATTGAATACACCTATCCTCTTTTTTGTAAACATCTATAACGATAATCAGAACAGGATCATTACGCTTGACGTATCGTTGAGTTCAGCATCAAGAGGATTTATCGGAAAACTGTCCAGAAACAGGAGAGAGATACTTGCCAATTCATTTACACGTATCACCAACAGGGATTTTACTAAGGTTGATATCAACGGCCCGGGGGGTAATGAGTTCCTTGCAATAGTTAAAAGCATCGGTACTTTCCCGCCTGATGATTATACCTATAAGCTTGAGGTGCTGGATGAGACTGGCAAAGTAATAGCTACTGATGAAGTGATAAATGTAGTAACCAACTTTAACTACAACCCTGAGCTGATTTATCCCGGAGCAGATTTTACCACATCATATGAAAGCATATTTACACCTTTTCCATTGTTCCAGTGGTTCGGGCAGATGGATAAATATGATTTCTACTTGTACGAACTCCACGATGGTCAAACCCCGCAGGAAGCTGTCAGGAATATTGCCGTTTACCAGCAAAAAGACATTACAGCAACCAGCCTGATATATCCTGCATATGCTGAGAAGTTGATAGACGGGCAGAAGTATGCATGGTATGTGGAGGGTAAGATAGGCACAGCTAAAGGTGAACAGCGCTTACCAAGCCAGCCGTTCAGGTTTATATACAGCAAAACGGGAGGAAGCAGTACAGCAGGTGCCGGTGGTGTTGCCAAAATTGAAATAACACCCGGCGAGACCGACCTGGGCGCTAATGAGAAAATGCAATTCAATGCTGTGTTCCTGGATAGTGCAGGTAATCCTGTACTCAATGTAAAACCTGTTTGGAATGTAACCCCCAATAAAGGAACTATAACGCAACAAGGGCTATATACTTCAGGTCCTGACGGAGGGTCTGTTGCAATTGTGGTCAAAGTAGGAGATGTAACGGAATACGCCATTGTAAATATCAACGCCAAAATAGTACTACCCGATACCGGGGAGTGGTTGATTGATATGATGCTGAAACAATTATTCGGACTTCCATAGTAAACAGATGAGTCATCACACTTTTAAAGTTTACCAATGAAAATATTTTATAAACAGATAATGCCTGATAGTTGCGCGGTTAATTTACTACTGCTGTTTCTTGCAGTGTCATTCAGCGGAGTTGTACTTGCACAAAACAATATGGCAACACAGGGCGCTATAAAACTGTATGTAAGTAAACAGACCGGCGAAAAGACCACATTCAGCGGGTTTTACGAGAAACAAACTGATAAGTATGAGGAAGGAGATGTATCCATATTTACTCTTGGTCCTGTAAACTATACAGTAACACCCGGTGCGCTTGCTATACAGCCTAATGAATATAAAAAGTGGAATGGTACCATTGCACCTGATGTAGACAGTGCGGGCAAGCCTGGTACAACTGTTATAGCACAATTAGTTGCCGATTACGATATAAAGTACAGCCGTGCATATGGTGAAAGTTCAGGAGGTACGGTCATAAGTACATACTCATGTTCAGACAATGCGCCATCAGGAAGTAGTGGTAGCAGCGGTACCGGGTGCCAGAAACACAACGGAGTACCGGGTACGCACGAAATGGTGAATGAGACAGGACGAAAGTCGAAAGAAATAGAGGTGGTGAGTATTCTTGCTGACCTGTCGGATACGATTTGCCTGGGTAAGTTGGGTAAAGGACCGGCAGCAGGCACATTCATTCCTGAAAAAGGTGGTACTTATTTATGGACGTCACTGCATCCGAAAGTAACGATAGAAAATCCTACAGCCGAAAATCCCATAATAACAATACTGGATACATCTATACATAATGCCAAAGTAAAGGTGAAGTATGATATAGATGGAGTTACTTATACTGACGAAGCTATTGTGAATAATTGTGAGTGCTCCTGCGAAACAATTAAAACAGGTGTTGTCGCTTTTGGTGATCTGAATGTCACTTTTGGAGGGGAGCTGCCACCCGATAATAACGGTGCGGTAGACAAAGAAGGGAATTGCCGGTATACCGTCAACAATGCGGGCGTGAAGTTTAAAATGCTTGGTGTAATTGAGCGTGATGTTAAGATAGACCTTGGCGCCACAGTAGCGTTCGGAAGGAATTGTAAGACGAAAAAGTTATCTGATGTTTCTGTTTCATGGAAGGGCGACGCGCCGATCAAAGAAATAAAATACAAGGACATCAGTATCCTGATGCTCAGTGTTACAGAGGTGGATATGAAGGTGGACAAGGATAAAAAAGTAAGCGGAAAGGTATCCGTAAAAGTAACCAATACTGAAGACCGTGATCTGACCATTAATAAAGGTTTTGTGATGTTACGCAAGGGTATCAACTCCACCATCACATTTACATTTAATAACGAAGAGGGCTTTAAGGGTGAATTTGACTTCAGTGGCCTGCAGGATATTAAAATAGACCTGGAGAAAAAGGGAGATGACGGACCGGTGACGATTGCCAGCTTTGAGGGTAATATGGATAAGGATGGTTTGCTGAAAGGAGATTTTGCAGCACAGGTTGAGGCTTCTTACAAAACCAATGCCTTTAAGGTGACACTGAAAAAACTATCCCTGGGTGTAGAGTTGAGTATAAAAGATGCAAGTTTTAAACTGACTAAAGGGAACGGTAAGGTACAGTTGTCCGAAATGAAAAAGGTCAAAGGTACTATCGACCTTGGGCTTGACTTTCCGGGCAATGGTGGCTGTACGGCAACTGTAGAGGCATCTGAAATATCAGCATTGTCTATGAAAGTGGAAGACTTTAAGCTGGCTATAGATTTTGACGCCAACTTCGACATGACGAAAATACAGGGTACCCTCAAGGTGACACATGCGCAGCTACCGGATGCCAAACTGGATGTAAAAGACTTTATTGTAGAGAACGGTGAGTTGACAACGCTTTCGATATCAGGTGAGGCTGAGTATAAGGCCTTCAAGTTTATGTTGGAAAAGTCAGAATACGTTAAGGAACCAACATCTATTACCGTAACTGCAAAAGTAGAGCTTGATGCGACCGGTGTTAAGGCCGGGGTTAAGGTAGAAGGGTTTACTATTAAAGAAGACGGTTCGATAACAGTAGGTAAAATAGAAGGTGGGTTTACAAAAGCGCCGGCTTCATTTACATTCAAAGCTGAGTTTGGAGAGAAGAGTTTTGCAGGTTCGTTCAATGGTGATTTCGCGGCTATTGGCCTGAGTGGTAGTATTGATGTAGGTGCTGAAGAAGAATATGACTTTGCTTACTTCAGTATCACAGCAAAGGGTAATGTGCCGTTAGGTCAGTCAGGATTAAAACTGACGAAAGTAGGTGGTGAGGTCGGCTTTAATTACAAACTCAACTTCCCGGCTGAAGGTGGTGGTCCTGAAAAAAACAATTATATCATTGGTATGACATTGGGTGTTGCTGACGTGGCCAATATGTGCGAGGTGACAGGTAATGCGGTCGTCCAGTTCAATACAAACACGGGTAATATAGTATTAACACTGAATGGCGATATAGATGTACTGAAGTCTAAGACCTTCTTCAATGGTAAAACCAATGTCAACTACAAAATACCACAAAACCTGATTGACGGATTTGTTAGTGCTACTGTTTCAATACCGGCGAGTGGTTACGTGTTGACGACCAACAACTGCAAGGTCTTTTTCAATATAGGTGGTGGTAGCTGGAGCGCAAACGGTAGTGGTATGGGCGGTAGTATGTTCGATGGAGTTGTTTTCCTGAGTAATGGTCATATTAATATGTCCGGTTCGCTGAAAAGCCCCACAAGTATGAGTGGTGAGCTGGGCGGTAACGCTTCAGCTAAGTTCGACTACTCTTTTAGTGCATCAGCAGCGGGTAACACCGTAAGCGGAGATTTTATTTTGAAACTCAACGCGAATATTAACGCTAATATTAATCAGTCAGGACTCAGTGGAAGTTTTGCAGTGACTGTAACCGGGAATGCAACACTTACGCTGGATACATGGGTGAGTAATAATACGTTTACCGGAAGTGCTATTGCTAATGGCAATGTGTCATACAGTGGCGGAGGCTTGTCTATGAGTGGTAATATGGATGTAACCCTGCCGATATCTATCCCTTTCTGGGGCAACCAGATATCCAGTGGATTTAGTCTGAGTATATAATACATGTCTATGAAACAAATTATATTAATACTATTCAGTTTTTTATGTATGGCAGATCTTTCTGCACAGCAACCCCGGGTAGAGCTGTTGCGCCAGAGTGCTGATGGTAAGAACGTAAAGCTGATATGGTTTCTGAGTGGCTGGCAAAAAGATATTACAGGGTTTAATGTAAAGAGGAAGGCAGGTAATGGCAACTGGGAGCAGCTGAATGCATCACCCATTGTGCCGGGTGTCACAAGAGCTAAAAACCTGTCATTGGTTGAGAGTAATAATACAGAGTCGGCCAGGCTAAGTGCTAAACTGAACGACATGATCACTGCAGGTAGGGTAAAAGAAATAAGTACTGCTGATTACCTGCAAAGACTGAATACAGATAAGGATGCTCTCAGGGCTGTTGCGTTTATTATAGCGCTTGACTATGATATGGCCCTGATAAATGGCTTCGGATATATAGATCATTCAACGGTTGCCAATACAAATTATACATACGGTCTGTTCAATGCTGCTAACGATAAGCAACTGGCAACTACAGGCTGGAAATACGGCACACAGCCTGACCTGGATATTATAACAAACATCACTACGAGAAGAACATCTGATAAGAACATTGTGCAGCTTGTATGGACTGTTGATACTACAGCTGCAAACGCAGTGAACCTTGCGGGTTTCAATATTTATTCAAACGGAAAGAAATTGAATACGAGTCATGTAATGTCTGTGAATAATGCTGAAAAGTCAGCGTTTACTTGGTTTGATACATTGCAGTCAGCTACGGCCACGGTTACATATAGTGTTTCAGCGGTTACTATTTTTGGAATTGAAGGTCCGAAACAGCCATATACATACGACCCTGCGAATATTCAGACGGAGTATCCCGGAACTGAAGTAGAAGACCTGGGTTCTGATGAGCGTAGTGGACCCAATGCTGTTGTCGTAACATGGAAACATCCTGTAGCGCAAGAGCGGTTTGTAAAGGGGTATGTAGTGCAATATGATCCCATGCCTGAGGGATATAGAAATGTATCGGACACATTGCCGCCAGGCACTAAAACATACACATACAGGGGGGCGATAACACCGGGTTCATATACTAAGTTCAAGGTGATGACCATTTATAATGATGGTACCGTCATTCCGGGGGTAGAGAAGATGTTTTACTATTACCCCAAAACTCCACCGGCCAAACCAACGGGGTTGACGGCAGAGTTGCAGAAAGAGGGCAAGGAACTGTATGTACAGTTGAGGTGGAATAAAAACACGGATGGGTTGACAGACCGCTATCACCTTTATGTGAGCAACCCCGTCAATGATGAATTCTATCATGAAGCAGGTATCCCTACTATTAAAGACACGCAGTACCGTTACAAGCTCACTTATGAACAAGCAAAGCAATACAGGTTTTGCGTGTCTGCGGTTAGTGCCTACCATGTTGAGGGGCAGTTAAGTGATACTGCAAAAGTGATGTCACCATCAGTACGTTTACCATTCCTTGAAATTGAAAATGTATCACTTGACAGCAACAGGGTTGTTATTAGGTGGCAATACGAGAAAATATGGGATTTGAAGGGATACAGGGTATTTCAGAATGGCAATCTGGTGGCCAATGAATATCAACTGGCTGCGGGTGTTGACAGGTTTGTAACGCCCGGGCTGAAATGGGATGCTGAGTACAGTTTTACCATACAGGCGGTTACGGAGAGTGGGGTAGAGAGCAGGATGTCTCTGCCTGCTAAGATCACTATTTACAGACCCGTAAAAGAAACAAAATGAGCCGTTCACTTTATTTGATATGCAGACAGGTATTGATGGTCTGTTTACCGCTGGTAGTTCATGCGCAAAATGTAGTATGGACGATACAGTCCCCCTTGCCCAATGCATCTGTCGCTAAAGAAGAACTGTTTATTTCTTTAAGGATAAATGAATCGTATCATTTCGGGTCTGAATCGCAGGTTAAGGTTTTCCTGAACAACAATGTTGTGACCGGCAATGTGAAGATATCCGGTAATAAACTGCATATGCTGTATTCCGGTCCTTTGCTGTATGGTAAGAATGCCATCAGGGTAGAGGCCTTTGTAGTTGAACTGAATGAAGTAGCAACAACAGAATGGTCGTTTCTTGTAGCGGGAGCTGCTGATGATGAACAATACGAGCCGGAACTGCAAAAACAAAGCGATTACAGCTTAACAGGTAGCGTGGTAATGGATTACCGTAAGCAATTCCTGTCAGGCCCCGGACAATCGTTAAGGCAGGAGCCACTACATACGGCCACTACTTTTATTGATGCCACTGCCAGGTATAAAAATGCCAGTATGCCCATCAGGATGTTCATGTCTACCAATAATACAGACGCAAGGCAGACAATGAACTATTTCTCAGTTGGTTTCAGAAATACCTGGGTGGAGACCGACCTTGGAGATCTGAACCCTACATACGATGAACTGATACTAACAGGCGTTCGGGTACGTGGTGGTAGGCTGATGCTTAAATACAGGGGCAATTCTATACAGGTGGTACACGGGCAAATGAACAATGCCTTTGAAGGCTCAGTGGAAAATTATGTACCCGGCACAGGTACGCTACCCGGTGCGCTGGTAAACGATTCTCAATATGTAGCTCCCGGGGTATATAAACGTACCATGTCGGCAGCGCGTTTGCAGGTTGGCCCACGCAACGAAGATTTCAGGTTGGGACTGACAGCATTTCATGCAAAGGACGATACTGCTTCTATTCAGTATGGCTTGCTGCCAAAGCAAAATATCGTCGGTGGTTTAGACCTGGGTGTTAAGGGTTTTAATAAAACTGTTGAGATAAATGCAGGTGTCGCCCTGTCGGTTTTTACCAACGATATCAGCAATGGTCCGCTGGATAAAGAAACATTAGATACTACTTATAATATCAAACTGGACCTGGATCCGAAAGATTATGAGGATATAATAATACTGAACGCCTCAACCGTACCCACAACATTGGATAATACAGATTTCATTGCCTACTTCGGCAGGCTGACCTACAATAACAAGTACCAGAACTTCCTTATAGAATATAAAAAGAACGGCGCTTTATATCATTCGCTCGGCAATCCGTTCCTGCGTAATAACTACGAAGGTATTATGGCCAGTGAAAAATTCAGTTTGTTTAAAAGGAAAGTATCAGTAGGTCTTATATACCAGAACTATTCCAATAATCTCAACAGTAGTTTGCCTTCAACAGTAATGACACAGTCGTACAGGGGAAATCTTTTTCTGAATATCAAACAGAGCTGGCCCATGCTATACCTGAACTATATGCGCCAGAACAGGGATGGTAAAAGCGAATATGCAAACATAGTCGGTATAGATGATGTGCTGGATAATTATATGGCCAACCTTAGTTACTCGCGTTCTTTCTGGAATATAGACCACTACGTGTTTTTAGTGTTCAATATGTTCGACAGGAAAGACCAGGTAAGGGTAGATAACAGGATCAAAGCTATGTCATTCAGCTTTGGCCTCAATGAGAGTTTCAGTAAGTATTACAATGTAACAGGAGAGATAGGTAAAACCATTATCAGGGATGTGAACAGCAGTAAGGTGTCAGATATTCTTACCTATTCACTGGGCTTTAACTGGTTGGTCAAGCCTGAGAAATATACGGTTTCCGTATTGCTCTCTAATAATAAGACCTATGCAACTACACTCAGCAGTGAATCATACAGGTTGTCTGGTATATTAAGGTTCGGCTGGACATTCTGGCGGGGCATGAACCTCAGTGTTGAAGGTGGCTATCAACCATTCAGAGATGCTACTGTAACTACTAATAATTACAACGATAGTTATATATACATCCGCTATTCATCAGACCTCAACAGGTTATTTCAGAAATAGTGGTCTTATCTCCATGTAGACAAAAGCCCCGATGTAATATTACATCGGGGCTTTGATTTATGCGGAGAGAGAGGGATTCGAACCCTCGATACGGTTGCCCGCATACACACTTTCCAGGCGTGCCTCTTCAACCACTCGAGCACCTCTCCGGTTGAGAGTTGGCGAAAGTACAGAAATTTCACTCAATTTGTTAATTATTCATCCGGCTATTCCTGATATAATACATTTTATAAAATGAATGTCCCTGTTGATTTTGCTGTTTTTTTTTTAGATATTTGGAATACATTTTCACCTTTATTAATTAATAACCATCATGCATCAATTGAAAACAAAGCAGGATTTATTCCATTGCCTCTTTAGCAGCTCCCATAATTTTTACCGAACTCAATAATATTTCAGGTAGTATTAGTTTACTCCTGCCATCGTTGCGGCTACGTGGCGATATACCCACCTTTACTATATGATCCCGATCAAAATTTGTAACCAATTTTTTCATCATTAAACAAGTAACACTATGCCAGTAAATGAAAGTAAAATGATGCAGGCTGTCTACGACACCCTGTTTTCAGCATTCACCAATCCGCCTAAGGGTTTTAACAGCGGCGCCGTAAGCCAGGGCGACAAAACTTACTTAACCCTCAATTGGCCGGGACAGCAGATCGATATTTCCCAGTTCGCAAATCCATGGAGTCCGCAAAACACTTCAGGTAGTACCGCAGCTACTGAAAATTTCAGTAGGATGGTCGATTCGATCCAGTCCATATATCCTGTAAGTTCACCTAACGGAAACAAAGTGACGCAGATATATCAAAATGTTACCAACGCAACTGTTGTTCCACCGCCGGAAGATCCTGCTGCAAAAGCTGAGTATGACAAGGCATTCAATTTCTTACATACAGACGGTACAGACTATGATGATAGCGGAAAGCCTATCACAGTTAAAGTAGACTCTCCTGTATATGCCAATTATAAAAGGAAGCTGACAGCATACAATAATGCGGTTACAGGCTTAATGGCCAATTATTTCCAGTATGATATGTCTAAACCGGAAGACCAGCGAAAGTGGTCTCTGTTAGGTCCTACATATCAGTCTGCTGTTCAGTCTGCGCTGAATGATTTGCAGAACGCACAACAAACCAAGGTTGAAGATGCATTGGCTACATTGGCACAGTCATCAAACAACCAGGTAGGGCAGGTATTTAAGCAGGCGAGAGATCAGTTCACTGCAATGAAAAGGGCAGGGCTGGTAGATCCTACAAGTAACTGGTGGCCTACTTACGCATCACCCGGCAATTGGTTTGCTCCAAATGCGGCACAGGAGTGGACGAACGTGACAATAAACTCCGGTAGCCTGCATACATCTGAGCATTCCGACTTTTCATCAACTACAGCCGGTGCCAGGGCATCATGGGGACTTTGGCATGGCGGTGGTGACTTCAGCAAGCAGGATGAGCACCAAAGCATGTCTAAAGACACAGAGTCTTTGTCGGTCAGCTTCAAATTTGCACGTGTCTCTATTGACAGGCCATGGATGAACTTCGAGTTATTTAGTCTTAATGGTTGGTCGCTTGGCGGGTACGATCCGGGTGGTTTGTCAAATGGATCGAGAGAACAGACGTTGAAAGCACCGTTCCCGTTATTGTCTACCAGTTTTATAGCTGTAAGGGATCTGCAGATATCGGCAGATTGGGGTCATGAAGATTCGTCTTATGTGTCTTCTAGTCTTAAAACTTCGGCATCTGTAGGTTGGGGGCCTTTTGCGGTAAGCGGCTCTTACGCTCATAGTTCTACTGACAAAAAGTTCAACTCAAGCTTTGATGGCAGGACGATAAGTAATGATGGTTTACAAATAATAGGTTGGGTGAATACGATCACTCCATTCTCTCCACCTGCTAAATAGCATTTGTTTTACCTTAATGCACATATTAAAGGAAGATAAGAGTTCGCTCTTGTCTTCCTTGTTTTCACTATTATAACTATGCCAAAATGGACCTGATAAACAGTAGTAATTTAAAAGACTTATTTGCCGCCACTATTCAGCAAATGTATTCAGACTCCAGTTTCGGAGGCGCGTCAGGAGATAATATCTTTTTTACTTTTTCCTGGCCGGCAAGTGTGTTGGAGGAAAATAACTACATGAATCCATGGTCGCCGTCCAATGCTACAGGTAGTATGCTTGCAGTTGAAAATATTTCTGAACTGGTGGATACTATTCCAAGCATAGGTAAATATTACACTCCTTCAGGTAGTAATGTTTCAGATGTATATGGATTGATATTGAACGGCTATACATTGCCAACTCAGTCATCAGGCTTTAAAGCACCTGCGTCAGCTTTCTCTATGGCTAGCGATGCTGATATGGTAGTAGCGGAAGAAAAAGTTCCGTCACTGGATGAAATACTCAAAACGAATCTTGACGATCTGGGAGTGAATGTGCAAAAAGCTAAAAGCCCGGTTGGAGATGTGGTAGTGGCAAATACTACATCAGAGACAGAGGCGTATATGCTGCAAGAGCAAAAAAGATCAAATGAACTGGCCCAGAAAAACGCCGAGTTGTTGTCAAAAGGATTAAGTATACCTAAAAAAAGGTCAAGCCCTCCGGCGGCATTCGCTGCGCAGGCGGATAGTGTATCTCCTGCTCCTCGATCTTCAGGTTCACTGGCAACTATTTTTGCCAAAGCAAATGCCATATATATTAATACGGCTTTAGCCAGTATCAAATACCCACAACTTAAATTTCATCCTTCAGATATATTGCCGTCAAATTTTGCTGATGAAGGAGCCGCTTCGCAATGGGCGAATATATCTTTGCAGTATCGTGTAACCGTAGACGGCATAGCGCAAAACGTCAATGTCAGTTACAGGTTCTGCAGGGTAGATATTGTGCGTGCGTGGATGGTCTCTTACCTGCTCAGTATGCAGGGGTGGGGTATACAGGGACAGCCAAAAGGATGGTTGTCTACAGGCAACAGTACGAATAATCCAGGTGTTTTTCCGCTGATGCCGGTTTCAATGATATTATGTCGCAACCTTGTTATAAGCAGTGAGGCGGGCGATTTTGAATATAATGTTGACGGACTGCAGGTGCTTGCCTATATCAGTAAGGTAATACCATTTATGCCTACCATATAACCAGTATTAGTTGCCAAATATTTTAGCTGCATTTGTCGTGGTTACTTCTGCTATTACGGATACATCTACTTGCTTTATTTCTGCCAGTTTATGTGCTATCAGTGGTATGTAGCTGCTCTCATTCCTTTTGCCGCGATACGGGGTAGGGGCCAGGTATGGTGCGTCAGTTTCCAGTACAAGGTGTGACAGGTCAACCTCTTTCAGTACTTCAGGCAACTCGCTGTTTTTAAAAGTTACAACACCACCGATGCCCATATAAAAACCGAGATCAATGATCTGCTTCGCCTCTTCAATACTACCGCCAAAGCAGTGGAAAATACCCTTGAGCTGACCGTTCTGTTTCTTCTTTACAATGTCAATACAATCCTGCAGAGACTCGCGGCTGTGAATAACGATAGGTAGTTCATACTTCAGTGCCCAGTCGATCTGCGTTTCAAATGCATTAATCTGCTGCTCTTTATAGGTTGTATCCCAGTAGTAGTCCAGTCCTATCTCTCCAACGGCGTAGAACTTATTATTGGCTAATTGCTCTGCAGCACTAGCAAGCTCTGCTTCATAGTTTTCTTTAATATAGCAGGGGTGCACACCCATCATGGGGTAGCAGTTGTCCGGGTATTGTTCAGCTATTTTCATCATGCCTTCTATGGTCGTGCTGTCACAATTGGGCATGTACATTTTAGTAACACCTGCTTTTATTGCGGTCTCTATATTGTTGTCAGTCGTTAATTGTTCGTCGTACAGGTGTGTATGTGTGTCTGTATATATCATTACTTGCTTGGTAGCGCTTTTAAATTCCAGTTTTGTTCTTTGCAATATGCTAATACTTTGGGTAGTGCGTAGCTCATTCGGTCCCATGCCTTCTGGCTGTCATGAAAAACAACAATGCTGCCGGGTTGTATATGTTTGATAACGTTCTCCAGGCATTGCTCAGGGCTGATGGTTGTATCAAAATCCCCGCTCAGTACATCCCACATATATATATGGTATGGATTGTCCTGCATCAGTAAAGCACTTATCTGGCCTCTTTTTATCCTGCCATATGGTGGCCTGAATAAACGGCTGTCAATATGCTCTCCCGCCTGCCTTATGTTATCAATGTATTTTTCTTTCGTAGTATGCCAGCCGTTCAGGTGGTTGTGTGTGTGGTTGCCAATGGTGTGTCCGCTATCTGCTATCTCTTGGTATAAGGTACCATGCTCTACAACGTTTTTCCCTATGCAAAAAAAGCTGGCTTTAGCATTGTATGTTTTCAACTGTTCCAACACGAAAGGTGTGGCGGTTGGGTGTGGGCCATCGTCAAAGGTCAGGTAAACGGCATTATCATCCGCAGGCATTTTCCATACCAGCCGGCTGTATAGCAATTCCCTCAGTATCCAGGGTGTTTTTACCCGGTAAGCCATACGCAAACCAACAAAAAAAGATTGACTTAAGAGATTAGATTTTTTCCAGGGCTGTTTGTTCCAGCCAGCCCATGCGGCCGTCGGGTAGTTTTACCTCATGCCATCCCGGCTCCTGGTTGTGTATTTCTACCTTGATGCCTTCAGGTATCAGGCTTTGAGAGGTGCCATATTTGGGGGCTTTCATCATAGGCGCACCTTCCTGCATAACAATGGCATGGTTGGATGATACTAAGCCACGCGCTGATGCTATACTCAGAAAAACGAATACCGCACTCAATACGATCACAGCGGCTGATAATTGTACAGGAACATCAATATTTACGTATCCCATACGTTTGGCTATGAAATAACCTATTGCCGCTAAAAACAGTATTGCGGCTATGCCTGCGTAAATATTGGTCAGGTTGTTGCCGGTCATGCCTTTCCACCATCTTACAAAGAATATTTCGGGTATATGCTGTATCCTGTTGGTAATGCGGCTTTGTGTCAGGTATAGATTGTCGGCCGCCAGTTTGTGTCCCGGATCATATTTCAAAGCACGCTCATAATTCAGCACGGCTTTGCCTACCTGGTTCAGCCTGTAGTAAGTATTACCAAGGTTATAGTACACTTCCGCATTGTGTGGTTGTAGTGTTGCTATTTTATTAAAGTACATGGCCGCACTGTCATAGGCCTTCTGATCAAAGTAGTTATTGCCCTTCTGCCACCAGTCTTCATAATTACCGGCAGCAGAAACACTGAGGTGTATCAGTGTTGCTATAAATATCAGCGACAGTCTTTTGCTCATGCTTTGAATGATTCTTCCAGTTTACTGATTACCGCAACAGCTTCAGAGTAGGTCTGGTTCATTTGTAATGATCCGCCCGAGCCTGAATATAATGCGGTTTCGCATTCATTCATAACCCGCTCTGTTTCCTGTTGTATCTGCTTGTCTATATTCCTGTTGTTTAAAGCATCCCAAACATTCTCTTTTGATAAAGACGATAGCGGGATGTTTAGTTTGTCGCTTAAATATAGCCAAATTGCTTTTGATATCTCTTCGTAAAAAGGTGTACGCTGATTCTGGTCTAATAATTTCTTTGCAGCGGCAAGTCTTTTAAGTGCCACTTTGTTGGCGCGCCTGTTCTTCAGCAGGGTTGTATCTTTAGCCAGTTCATCTTCGCGCCTTTTCCATACTATCACACCAATAAATGCGAATAGCGGCACGGCATACAACGACCAGTAACCCACTGTCATGATCATAGGCCTTTTGCTTATATTTAATTTACCAACAGGACCTGTGTGGTTAGGATGAATATCCGTAAGCGCTTTATTGCTCGGGGCATCGGCAACATAATTATTGCCGGGCTTCACATGTAGCTTAAATGCCTGCGTGCTTACTGTGATATATTTACCCGTTTGCGGATTGAAGTACGTAAAGTCTGTAGCGGGTATATCATAATCTCCCGGCGTGCGGGGAGTTATAGAGTAGGTAATGGTCTTTGCTCCGCTGATAGTCGTAGTGCGTCCGGTAACGGTATCAACAACTGCAGGGTCGTAAGCTACAAGTCCGTTAGGCAGTTTCAGTGCCGGTGCTTCTATCAGCTTTATATTACCGCTCCCTTTTATGATGAGTTTCAGGTTGGCCACGTCATCTGTGGTCATTTCAGTTTTGTCAATACTGCTGGTTACGGTAAAATCTCCAACTGCTCCCGTATATCCCTCAGGTTTGCCTTCTTCGGGTAGGGGAGTCACTTCTATTTTTACCGGTTTGCTTTTCAGCGTTACACGAACATCTTTATAAGCCATCCTGCTGAAGAACTGGTCAGCAATGGGGTCGCCCATAAAAAAGCTGTTGAAGAAAGGATCATCAAAGAAGGGATCCCGCTGCCTTGTTTTCTGCACTATCCTGGCCACACCTTCCGCTTCTGCAGGGTCGAGTTCTAATGTGCCCGTTTGCTGCGGGAACAGCGCCGATTTCTTCAGCGTGAATACCTGGTACCTTTTGCCGTCTATTACTTTCTCTACTGGTGTTATCTTACCCTTAGGCATGTCAAAGTCCTGTGTCCAGAAGCCATTCAGCATAGGCAGTTTGGATATGCTCACGTTCATGGGCATAGCAGCATATAGCTTATACGATGCTGTTATCTGCTCGCCAACATGCACCTTGCTCTTGTCTACTTCTACTTTTATGAACAGGTCCTTGTCAATGTTCACATCTGCTGCTTCAGGCTCGGCCTGTTGCTGCCTCTGTTGCTGCATGGCTTGCATCTGGCGCTGGCGTTGTTGCCTTATGGCTTCAAACGGATCGTCATTGAAAGGGTCGTAAGCCCGTTGCCTTTGTTGTGCCAGGCTACCGTCTACTACTTCTATAGGTATGTTGTTCGATTCGTAAGTGTCTCCGTTGTTGTCTGTCGCAATAGCAGAAGGTATGGTCAGTTTACCTTTTCTTTTTGGTTGCAGCACATAAGTGATGGTGATGCTTTCAGAGCGGGTCATCTGCCCGTTAATATAGGTCATATTGGTGCCGGAACTCTGGTACGGCCCGCCTACTATCGCAAAGTCTTTCGTGATCTCCGGTTTAGGACCCAGCGTTTTCAGGTTAGGCACGTCTTTTATCACGTACTGCACCTGTATCTGGTCCTGTATACCCATTTTGCTGGCACCTGCCACTGCCGAAAATGAAGCACTTTGAGCGAAGCCCTGAGCTATGCCCGCAACTATCAGCAAACAGGTAATAAATATCCGTTGTATGTATCGTTTAGATATCATCATTTTTACGAAACACAAAATTAGAAATTATGTCCCCCTAATGTATGTTGTTATTGGGTTAAAGCACTGTTAAAAAACTCACAAATCGCCTTTTATGGGGCGCATTACAAGGGTTTCCACATCTGCTTTGGGCGATAGACTGTACGCTGCCCAAACCATATCGGCTATATCTTCTGCATTCATCATCCTGTCCGGGTCTATGCCTGCACCTTCCCATGAGCGGCTGATGGTAGCGCCGTGGCAAACTGCTGTCACTCTAATGCCATCTCCCATCAGCTCCTGCCTGATGTTTTCTGTAAAGCCCAGCAGCGCGTATTTTGATATGCCGTAAGCACCGCCCTGCGGGTAGGCCTTCAGGCTGGCTACCGAACACATATTGACTATATATCCCTTGCCGTGTTTTACTATCGCCGGTACTACAGCCCTTGTCAGGTAATAAGCGCTGTACATATTGATGCCCATCAGGTTTTCCAGGTGACCGTCCGGTTCGTCCATCAGGTTGCCGGGGAAGAACATACCCGCATTGTTCACCAGTATCTCTATTTCTTTGAATGTAGCTAATACATGCGCTGCAAAATCCTGCGCTTCCTGCTTTACAGACAGGTCAGCTTTGTAGGTGATCACTGTTGCTTCAGGGTATTCCTTGTTCCATTGTTCTTTTACAGCCTCCAGGTCTGCAGCAGTTCTGGCGCAGATGGCCACGTTAAATCCTTCAGATAATAGTTTTTCTGCTATAGCTTTTCCTATTCCCTGTGTAGCGCCTGAAATTATTGCATTGGGCATAAATCCTGTTGTTTTGCTTCTATTTGCTCACAATTTATTTCTTTTAGGGGCAAATGCCAATTCGCAATGTGTATCAAAGTATGGTGCAAAGCCGTTTACTGTAAATAATTTAAACAGGTAGCTATGACAAAATATTTCAAGATCATTTATTGGGTAACTACTATCTGGTTAGCACTGGGTATGCTGTCAACAGGTATTGTACAAGTACTGAAAGTAAAGGAGGAGGTTGAGAACTTCGCATCTTTAGGTTTTCCTGTTTACCTCATGACCATTATCGGTATATGGAAGATACTTGGTGTAATAGCCATACTCATGCCTCGTTTCCTGTTGCTGAAGGAGTGGGCTTATGGAGGTTTCTTCTTCGTTATGTCAGGAGCATTATTATCGCACATCAGCTCAGGTCATACCATGCAGCAATTATTTGGCCCGGGTCTATTGTTGGTACTCACTGTTCTGTCATGGGTATTCCGTCCTGCAAGCAGGAGGCTCAGAGTGGCAGTATGATTCTTGCAAACGGGGCAAAGTAATCGCCTTTGCCCCGTTACAGCATTTTCTCTGAAGTGCTAGTGATGCTTACTGCCGGGTTCCCATATCAGCCTGGCAAAAGTGCTGAAACGTTGGTTCTCACGCTTTGCAGGTATGCCTCCTACAATACCTATCATAAGATTGTCTGCTATGCCAACTCTAAGCTGCGGCCGTATCACCATGTCAAAATCATGTTTATGCCATTCTTTATTGATCTCCATGCCTACAAAGTTGCGGGTACCGCTGATCATGTAGTGTATATTGGTATTCCACGCATAGGTACTTTCTGTCTTGCCACCATACAGAGGCTGTTCAAATTGCGGACCTGCGTATATGAGCGTATGGAAGTTGTTACCCCATCGCTTGGCTACTACTAAAAACGGGTTGTAAATATTAGCTCTTACAGCCTTTCGTGTGCTGATGATCGAAATGTCTTCCAGCTCCAACTCGTTGATGTAACCTGCGGCCGCGCTCAGGTTTGCAGCCGGCGATACAAGGAAGGTCCACTGCACGGCTGCTTTTACACTTTCAACCCTGTGCGAGGGCACCTCTTCCTTTTCGGTACCGTTCAATGGTGCGTAAAAGGTAATGGGTACTTCTATTTCCAGTCCCAACCTGTTTACAGGGGCGAATTCATATTCCACCAGGGTTTGGTAAGTATCATATTTCAGGTTGTCGGTGATGCCGGCGCCAATGTTCCATTCCTTTTCTCCCTTTCTGGCGCCAAGGTCCCTTATCAGGTCTATGTACAGAGGTTCAGCATGTAATATTTTGTCTGGCGATGTACTTTCTACCTGTTCTATATACAGGCTGTCTGATATGTGCTTTTTACCATGCCTTTGTTCCTGGGCATACAGTACTGAGCATTGCAAAATCAATGCAAGTATTATTGCATGTGTTTTCAGCATACGTTTGTAGTGTTAAATATGTTACGTTGTATTTAAAATATTAGCCGTTTTAGCTCCGGCATTTGGCGATTATGACACCGGGTGGTTGGGTGGTGGACAGTAATAGTCCGGTTGGGCTGAAATATAATGGTCTATGTAATAGGGAAAACGTTTATTGCTCCCTGCCTCATACAGGTACCGGAATATTTGCTGGTAAGGAATGATCCAGGTAATGTTTTTACCGGTTTTTACTTCATCGCTGTTGTCGTCGTTGGTTTCCGGAACAAGATCTTCAATGCCCAGCCAGCATTCGCCCACCAGCTCATATACAGATTCTATGTCATTGTAGCTCAGGTCATCTGCAAATTCTGTTCCGTCCCATTGCAGGTCAGATTCGGGGTGCTGTACTTCAATGCTGCAGTTCAGCACTAACAGCGCAATAACGCTTAGCAATATTTTACTCAGTATTACTTTCACAAATACGCGCAATAAGCAGACAAAGTTATTTTCCGCGTTTATTCATAGTACATACCCCATGCGATTTAACAGTTGTTTAGTAATTTCAGTTGCTTAGTGCATCTTCCTTTTTGTAAACAATTTTACTGGGCAGTAGTAAGGTGTTATTTTTCTTCCGGAAAAATATCAGTAGGGTATTTACCGCTGCTCTAAATAAAGACTGTTACTGCTGTAACCTGTAGAGTAACCTGTTGAAGAGGCTGACCAATATGCTCTTTTGCCTGTATTTATATCATACGATGCTCCCCAGCCACCATTAAATACATAATTGCTGAATGTATACTTGTTGTCTTCTTTTTTGGGGTCTAGTTTAAATGTTGCATCTAGCAGCATAGCACTGTCTGTTGATACTAAACGCAAAACTGTGTCTGAAAGTAATTCGAATTGAATGACTATCCCGTTCAAGGAAACAGAATCACTTTTGCCGTAAGGGCTCACGGACGAATTGTATATTGAACTTTTGCTAAATCCATCAAATTTAAATGCGCCCGATATGTCTGCGTATGGAAGTTGGGTGTCTTTTGTGGGAGGTGGAGTGTTTTTTTTAGTACACGCAGCGCATACTGCTAGTGTACATACTAGTATCAGGGCTATTTTGTTGACTTGCATCTGTTATTGGTTTGATAAGTGGTACTAATATACGAATCGATGTTGGACTGTTTGTCATATCAGTGTACGTTATAGAAGATGATATCATTTCTATATCAGTCTTTCACAGTCCATCCATCAATCAGATTAATCACAGTTAGAGGTAAATAATACAATAATTTTGCGTATATTTGATAATTAATAAGCCTGCTTGCAGCATGCCACCATGAAGCTCTTTGAAATATGAATTGTTGGATATGTAAGTATTAGTATTATCCGGACGTTTTTGGAAACAAAAGGAAACAAATCAAATCTGTTGCTTTTAGCGTTATATATATCAATATTATGAAACTGAGAACAGTTTCATCTACACCCCCTCAAAAATAGCAAAAAGCGATACAAAATGATACAGAATGACACTGTTTGAACAGGAGTAATAATGCAGTGTAAATTGGCATAATATATAATGGCATTTGCCTTGCAGAAAATTACTGACTTAAATAAGTCCCCTTTAGGGGATTTAGGGGTAAGGATTTAGGGGTTAACTTCGCTGCCATGATAAAAACAGTACTTAACTGGAGCTCGGGTAAAGATGCTGCTTTGGCTTACCATCTTTTGAAGCAGGATGATAAGTATGACGTGGTCAGCCTGCTCACCACTATTAATGCTGATAAAGACAGGGTGGTGATGCACGGAGTGCGTGAAGAGTTGCTGGATATGCAGGCGGAGCGTATGGGGCTGCCACTCAAAAAAGTACACCTGCCACCATCACCGGGTCATGATGTGTACAACAACGCTATGGCCAATGTACTGGCCGAACTGAAAGAAATGGGCATCACTATCTCCGCATTTGGGGATATTTTCCTGGAAGACCTGAAGAAATATCGTGAGGAGCAACTGGCCAAAGCAGGCTATACAGGTGTATTCCCTGTTTGGGGTAAGAAAACATCAGATATGATACAGGATATTGAGGATGTGGGAATTGAAACGGTTATCGTATGTGTTAATGAAGCTGTTTTAGGCAAAGAATTCCTGGGTAGAAAGGTAGATAGGTCATTACTCAACGACCTGCCTCCGGATGTCGATCCTTGTGGTGAGAATGGTGAGTTTCACACGTTTGTGTACAATGCACCTTACTTCTCTTCGCCTATGCCTGTACAGCAGGGCGAGGTGGTGCACCGCACATATCCCGGTACTGACCCTGATACGGGCAAAGGTTATGGCTTTTACTTCCTCGATCTGCACCTGTAACGCACGTTGGGCTACATAATAGCTAAGGCTTTGTTACTATCTGTTTTTTATTCATAGCACTGGTTTTCTTTTTTTAACTTTGCAGCCTTATTAAATACGATCAAGATGCAAGAAGGACAATCGCAAGAACAACAATTGAATATAGAGCTGACAGAAGATATGTCTGATGGCGTCTATTCTAACCTGGTCATCATAACCCATTCATTCGCTGAGTTCGTTTTCGACTTTGTGAACGTAATGCCCAATGTGCCTAAAGCAAAGGTGAAATCAAGAGTAGTAATGACCCCGCACCACGCCAAAAGGCTGATGCGTGCACTGGTGGAGAATGTAAAGCGTTTCGAAGCACAGAACGGTGTGATACAGGAGCAGGAGCAGGTGAATATACCTTTCAACTTCGGTGGTACTACAGGAGAAGCATAATAATATTTTTACATATACTGCATGAACGAAAAGATTCTGATACTTGACTTTGGTTCGCAATACACCCAGCTCATAGCCAGGGGTATCCGCGAATTGAATATCTATTGCGAAATACAGCCTTGTACCAAACCAATTGAGTATGATGAGCAATTGAAAGGGGTGATACTTTCGGGTAGCCCTTTTTCGGTGAACGACCCCAATGCGCCCAAGCCTGACATTAAGGCGATAGCTGACAAACTACCTGTTCTGGCAGTATGCTATGGTGCTCAGTTGCTGGCCCAACAGGCTGGTGGTACAGTAGGTAAATCCACTCATAGGGAATATGGTCGTGCGCATCTTAAAGATCTGGTAGACAGCCCTTTATTGGCTACTATATCAAGTGGTTCGCAGGTGTGGATGAGTCATAGTGACACCATCAAAGAGCTGCCGGAAGGCTTTAAGGTGATAGCCAAAACAGAGAGTATTCCTGTAGCGGCATTTACCTCGGCTGAGGGCTATGCAAAGAATGATATCTACGCTATCCAGTTCCACCCGGAGGTGACACACAGTACAGATGGTAAGCAGTTATTAAAGAATTTTGCCTTAGACATTTGCGGTTGCAGCCGCGACTGGACACCGGCTGCTTTTATACAGGAAACAGTTGCCCGTATCAAAGAGCAGGTAGGAGATGGTAAAGTGGTCATGGCATTAAGTGGTGGAGTAGATTCTACCGTAGCGGCTACATTGATACATAGGGCTATCGGCGATAACCTGTATTGCATATTCGTAGATAATGGCCTGCTGCGTAAAGATGAATTCCAACAGGTGCTGGATGGTTACGAGCACCTTGGGCTGAACACCAAAGGCATCGATGCCAAACAGATGTTCTACGATAAGCTGGCAGGTGTATCAGATCCTGAAAAGAAAAGGAAGATAATCGGTGGTCTGTTCATAGATGTATTCTATGAGGAGTCACTCAAAATAAAAGATGTTGCATACCTCGGTCAGGGTACTATTTATCCTGATGTTATCGAGTCGGTTTCGGTAAACGGTCCGTCGGTAACTATCAAGTCGCACCACAACGTAGGTGGCTTGCCGGAGAAAATGCACATGGAACTGGTAGAGCCGCTGCGTTTTCTGTTTAAGGACGAGGTAAGGAAAATAGGCCGTGAGTTAGGTATAGATGATGTGTTCCTGCAGCGCCATCCTTTCCCGGGTCCGGGTCTGGGTATTCGTGTATTAGGTGAGGTTACTGCTGACAAGGTGAGGATGTTACAGGAGGCGGATGCTATCTACATCCAACACATGCGCGACTTTGGCCTGTACCACGAAATTTGGCAGGCCGGTGCGATATTGCTGCCGGTACAGAGTGTTGGTGTTATGGGCGATGAGCGTACGTATGAGTTCACAGTAGCATTGCGTGCTGTAACATCAATAGATGGTATGACTGCTGACTGGGCGCACGTACCTTACGATTTCCTGGCGAAGGTGTCTAACGACATCATTAATAAAGTAAATGGTATAAACAGGGTAGTGTACGACATCAGCTCGAAACCACCTGCAACAATTGAATGGGAATAGTTGTCTATATAAAGGCATTATGAAGATCACGATACGGACCATATTGTTAGGGGGGGTACTGGTAGCATTGTGCGGCACAAATGCTGACGCGCAAAGCCGCAAGGAAAGAAGGCAGGCCCGGAAACGAGCAGAAGAGCTAAAGGAGCTGCGTCAAAGTCAGCAGGCGGCACAGATGAAAAAGCCTGTTACTACGCCGGTGAAAAAAGAGCCGCCCAAGCCCCCGTCACTATATCCGTCATCAGTTGTAAAAGACAGGTACAGGATAGATGTGCTGGCGCCGCTATATCTATCAGAATTGGTGCAGGATGGTAAAGTGGTAGAGAAAGGACTGCCTGATAAGGTCATCCCTTCCCTCAAGTTCTACGAAGGAATGGTATTGGCGACGGATACCCTGAAGAAGCTCGGTTATAAGTTTGATATTTATGTGTATGATGTGGCGGATGAACTGGAATCTCCCGCTACCTTGGTGAATACAGATGCCTTCAAAGGTTCAGACCTGATCATGGGTATCCTGTCTTCTAAAGACTTTCCCCTGGTGGCCAGCTATGTGAAACGGAACAACATCAACTTCATTTCCGCATTATCGCCGTCAAACAATAGTGTGTCAAACAATCCGTACTTCACTATGCTGCAGCCCTCGCTGGAAACGCACTGTGAAGCTATTGAGGCTGCCATTTACAGGAAGAACGGCAATATCACGCCGCTGCTGTTTTACCGTACTTCGGTACCTGTAGACAACATTGCACTGAACAATTTTATTACTAACAATGCCATCGAGTTTAAGAAGGTTGCCTGCGATGAAATACCTTCCAAGGATGATATTCAGCCGCTGTTGAATAAAACAGGCAAGAATGTAATACTCATGCCTATCCTGAATGATAAATATGTGGATGGGATATTGGTTCGTTTGGCGCAATGGTTCCCTGATTACGAGTTTGAGGTATGGGGTATGCCCTCTTGGGATAATATGGCTTCACTTAAAAAAGCAGGTGTGTATCCCAATATCGTCATATATTTCACTAGTCCTTTCTATTTTGATGCTACTACCGCTTCAGGGCAGGCTGTCGCCAACGCCTATAAAAGAAAGTATGTAGGTAAGGCTGATAACATGGTATTCAGGGGGTATGAAACAATGTTCTGGTATGCTTACCTGCTGAAGAAGTACGGCACTATCTTTAACGAGCACCTCTGGGATACAGGAGGCGCTCCTTTCACAAGGTTTGATATCAAGCCTGTTAATGGTGAGGATGGCAAGCCTATGTATTTTGAGAACAAGCACGTGTACCTGTATCGCTACCAGGGTAGTTCTTACATGGTTGAGCAGTAAATCGTTGATCTTATTTTGAAGCGGTGTCGTTCATTTTCTGAACGGGAAACTCTTTTGTATTACTTTTTCCGGAGTTGGCTATTCTTGCCAGTTTGGCTTTCCGCATGTAGAATAAGATGGCGAAAAGTCCCATAGATATGGATAGTATGCTCAATATTGCAAGGTTGGGATTGTAATCCTGCATCAGCAACGATACTGTTATGATCAGGATATTGGCCACTATAAGCACAACAACTGTATCAGTATGGGTAAAGCCCATATCCAGCATATAGTGGTGCAGGTGTGTCCTGTCGGCTTTGAATGGTGACACGCCTTTTATAAGCCTCGTGGTGAATACCCTGAAAGTATCAAATACTGGTATGAATAGTACAGACAAACCTATAACTAAAGTGTTTTCCGGCGATGTGATAAATGCCGCATAAGGGCTTGTCGGGTTAAAGCTGTTCACGGATATAATGCACAACAGCGATATGATAAAGCCTATCAGCAATGAGCCTGTATCTCCCATAAATATCTTAGCGGGTGATATGTTATACCTCAGGAAACCGACTATGCCACCTAGCAGGCAGAACGAAAGGCATGCTGCACCCGGATGCCCGAAGCCTGCGAGTGTTACGCCCAGTAGTAGTGTGGATAGTACGCCGATAGAGCCTGCAAGTCCGTCGATACCGTCTATCAGGTTGTATGCGTTGGTAATGAAGATAACACCAACTATACTGAATACAGCACTCCACCAATAGGGTAGTTCCCCATATACCCCCAATACACCATGCAGCGACTTCAGCCTGATGTCAGCAATGCATACTACTATGAAGGCAGCTACAAACTGTGTAAAGAATTTCTTGGAAGGACTTAATGATATAAGGTCATCAGCAATACCAACCAGGAACAGCAGCAATGATGCGGCAATAATGTAATTCCATTTGGCGAATGCTTCAGGCGAAATGAACAACGACGCTGTAGTGATAAATCCGAAGAATATACCAATACCTCCAAGGTTCGGTATTACACGTAAATGTATCTTCCTGTCATTGTCCGGAGTATCATATAGTTTCTTCTTCGTCGCAACCATGATTATCTGCGGAATAGAGATAATACTGATTATCAGCGCACTGACAAAACAAAGCAGATATAGAAGATGCGATGGTAGTTGAATCATATCAAATAATGATATGTATAATTATTACACGTAAAGTTAGTTTAATAATACGGTGATTAATAATTTATGTGGGTTATATAGCTGTTAATACATCAGTGATTTTTCAACTTTTGTGGATAACTACGCCAGTTTCTTAAGTACTGATACGATCCTGCCTGCGGCTTTACCATCCCATAGGTAGGGGATGCGCCCTTTTTTCCATTCTCCGGCAAAAAGTTTATGAAAGGCGTCAGTCATAGATTCAGGTTGCAAACCTACTATCTCATTAAAGCCGTTGGTATATGTGTCCGGCCTGGCAACACTCTTCAGCAGGGTCATGCAGGGTGTTTGCATCACCGTTGTTTCATCCTGCAGGTGTTCAGTGTCTGTTATTACCGCTTTGGCATATCGTGCCAGGTAGTATAAGGATGCTGTGTTCTGTGGTTCTGTAATATAGAGGTTAGGTGCTTTTATACCTGTTGAGTTCAGTGTTTTAGACGAGCTGTTGTTGACTGGCAAAACTATAGGCAGCCCTTTCGATAACCTGATAACATGGAGCAATAGTGATTTCATTCTTGCCTGGCTGCCTGTAACGGATGAATGTTCCAGGTTCAGCACAAAATACCGCTTTTGCTGTAGCTGTAGCTTGTTCCATATCTCGGGTTCCGGTATCGTATCTATTTCGCTGTTCAGGAAATCTGCAATGGGATTACCTACGAAAAAGATAAAATCATCCGGTACGCCTTCATTGCGCAGGTTCTCGCCCGATGACTGTGCTATCGGGAAATAGTAGTCTGTTACAGAATCAATTATTTTCCGGTTTACCTCGTCACTTGAATACTGGTTAAAGCTGCGCATACCGGATCCGACATGTGCGATTTTTACATCCTTTGTTTTAGAGGCAACAAGGCAGCAGGCCATAGTGCCGGTGCTGTGGCCGAACAGCATGACCATGTCAGGTTTGTCCATGCTCAGTACACGTTCATACCTTGTTATGGCAGTTGCAGTGTAACCCGCTTCATTTTCATCGGCTACATCAAGAAATATATTGGGAGTGGGAATACCAAAAAGAGAAAGTTCATTGCTTGTAGCGGATACATCGTCCCTGCTTCCGGTATATATCAGCCTGTAGCCGATATCTGTACCGGATTCCTGCTGCTCCTGTACCGCCGAAATTACCGGTGCTATTTTATAAAAATCAAGTTTTGAACCTGCTACGAAATCGATCAGCATATTTCTCGTACTCTTATCTGCATAATGCCCGTACCGTGTTTGGGTACATAGTGCATAGCCTCTCCAAATGTAACTATATCTGTACTGGAATCCGCAAATCAGGTGTCCAGAGGTTATCCACGAATGTTAATATGTGTAAAGCTATTTTTGAACCAATAGGTTTTTTGCAAATGTGTACAGGTTGAACCCCGGCTCATTGATCAATGTAGCCAGCTCCTCACTTATCTGTTTTTTGTTCAGGTCTTTCATGCGTTCCGCCTGTAGTATCTGCCAGCACTTTTCTGTCAGTAAATGCACTTTATGTTCTGTATGGCTGTGAAAATCGGCGAAATAACGGTCAATGCTTTCTGCCAGTTCATCAATGCCTTTGCCTTCAGTGGCTATGGTCTTTACAACAGGTATTTCCCGTTCTTCTGTCGCTTTCTGGTGCACCATTATCTTTAAACTGGCATATAGTGCATCAGCAGCTTCACGGTCAGCTTTATTGATCACGAATATATCCGCGATTTCCATAATGCCGGCCTTAAGAGTCTGTACTTCATCGCCTGCTTCAGGTACCAGTGTTACTATGCTGCAATCTGCCAGTCCGGCAATTTCAACTTCACTTTGCCCCACGCCAACAGTTTCTATAAGTATTATGTCAAAAGGAGCTTGCTTTACAACGTCAGTGATCTCAATTATCTTTGGGTTAAGCCCGCCCAAGGCGCCCCTGCTTGCCAGAGAACGTATGTATATGTCAGGGTTATTATAAAACTCATTCATGCGTATACGGTCACCCAGTAATGCGCCGTAGTTGAAAGGAGAGGAGGGGTCTACTGCTATAACTGCTACTTTTTTTCCATTACTGGTCCAGTGTTTCAAAAGTGAGCTTACCAGTGTACTCTTACCCGCACCCGGAGGTCCGGTAATACCTATCAGCTTCCCTTCGTTCCTGTTGCTAAGTTGCAGGAGTATATCTTCATAGCCCGGCAGGGAATTTTCTACAATAGTTATGCCTCTTGCCAATGCTTTATAGCTGCCGGCTTGTATGTCTGATAAAAGTTGTGTTATCTTGTCCTGCACTAAAATGAATTTACAATCGTTTTAGGTATATATCGCAATCGTGGGTAAAAATATATCTCTTAATTATAAAGCGGAAACAAAAACGAATATAGCCGTTGTTTGTGCATTGGCCATGCTGGCCGGTTTTTTGTTGTCGCGGGTATTGTTGTCGGCAGGTATAGTAGCATTTGGTATTAATGCGCTTTGGGGTGTACATCCACGTGAGTGGTTCAAAAATAAATGGTGGCTGTTGGGCGTAGCCTGGGTGGCTGTATATTTTCTTTCAGCTTTGTGGAGCGATAGTATCCAGCATTGGAATGGACGCGTTTCCGTTAAAATGCCTGTATTACTGTTGCCCTTGGCTTTCGGACTACTACCTGCATTCTCAGAAAAACAGTTGCGGTACTTTACGGTAGGTGGTGCGATCCTTTTTCTGGGAAGTATATGTTACAGCCTCTACTTCCTGTTTGCCGATCTTGATTTCTACATTGAACAATACAAATTTTCCAAGGTCATGCCTACACTGGCTTCGCATGACTATATAAGGTACAGCCTGTCGATAGCTTTGTTTATCATCTGGTGTTTTTTCGTGCTGCCAATGCTCAGGAACAATGCCGCTAAATGGTTTATACGTATTACAGTGGTCATATTGTGTATATATATTCATGTGGTTGCTGTAAAGACGGGGATATTGGTGTTGTATCTTTTTGTGTTCATATGGGCATTGTTCATCGCGTTTAAGCGAAAACCGATCACGGGGCTGGCTATCATAGGTTTCATTGTTCTTTCGGCCATCAGCGCATATAAGTACGTACCCACATTTGAGCAAAAGGTCGACTACTTTAAATACTCATGGAAGGTATTTGGAGATGGACACTATGATAGCGATTACAGCGATATTGGCAGATTGGTATCGTATGATATAGCGTTAAAGCTACTGCCTGACCATGTTATTGCCGGTACAGGTATGGGGGATCTGCACGATGTCATGAAAGAAGGGTATACGCAGTATTATCCGTCTGTACCTGATTTTCAAAAACTGATACCGCACAACCAGTTCCTTATAGTCGCTCTGGGTTGCGGCATTCCTGCCTTGTTGTTATTCATTGCATGGGTATTATATCCTTTGAGGTGGGTAACCAGGTCAAGGAACGGGTTCTTTTTGTTCGCGGTTTGGTTTGTGATGTGGGTGCCGCTGATGGTAGAGCCTTTTCTTGAATTACAATTCGGTGTGTTTGTGTATTTATTCTTTCTTTTGTGGATGGTACATGCAGCCAAACAGCAGGTATCAGCTCCAAAAGCATAACGATGACGAACTTTATACCCATTTTCCCGCTTAATATTGTTGTTTACCCCGGCGAGGTACTGAATCTGCACATCTTCGAGCCAAGGTATAAGCAGCTGATAAAGGAGTGTATTGAAGAAAAGAAACTATTTGGTATACCTGTAGTGCTTGATAAAAAGATACAGGAGTACGGCACCTCTCTGGAAGTTGTTGAGTTGGTGAAAGAGTATGAGACAGGTGAGATGGATATCAGGGTGAAGGGGCAGCAGGTGTTCAAGATACTGGAGACTATTGATAGCGTACCCGAAAAACTGTACTCAGGTGCAATTGTGAATTACCCGGAAAATACCCTTGAGCCAGCAGATAATAAAACTGCGGAACTTATTCTGAAGGAAGTAAGGCGTATGTATGCTCTGCTGAATGTGGAGGATAAACTCCCGAAGGAAGAGGGTAACGTCCTGTCTTACACAATAGCTCATTTTACAGGCATGGAGCTGCAGCAGGAATATGAATTGCTGAAGTTGCTGAATGAAACGCAACGCCTGGAGTACATACGCAAGCACCTGGCACATATGCTGCCTGTTTTACAGGGGCTGGAACAAGCTAAGGCAAGAATTAAAATGAATGGCCATTTCAGGAATCTGTCGCTTGATGACCTTGAAACCTGAAAAATCGTGCCTGTACTGCAAAAAATAGATTATTTCTTCTTTCAATAGCCACCAATTTATTACTTTAGTCGTCCAACTGAAAAATCTTATTGATGGCAATGAATTTATGTATCGACTGGGGTAATACGCTTGTAAAAGCGGGTTTATTTGAAAACGGACAATTGACGGCTTCTTTCAGCTTTCCTGCTCATGACGCACGTAATCGTGTTGAAGGGTTACTGGAAGAACATAAGCCTTCATATGCTATTATTTCAAGCGTGTCCAATCAATCTGCTGACATTGAGGATCTGATAGGCGCCAATGTCAAGCGGTTGATCAAAATGGACGACCGTACACCTACCCCGGTTATGAATGCATATTCATCAGATTCGGTAGGAGCAGACAGGCTGGCCATGGCGGTTGGAGCACATGCAGCCAACCCGGCAAAGAACAACCTTGTTGTATGCCTGGGTACCTGCATTACATATAACTTCGTTCAGAACAACCGTACTTTCCGTGGTGGCGCTATTTCTCCCGGTTTGCAAATGCGACTGAGGGCCATGCACGAGTTTACTGATAAACTGCCACAGGTCAACCTGGAAGGTGAAACTTTGCTGTTGGGCTACGACACGGATACTTGCATGCGTAGTGGTGCCGTTTATGGTATAATGTCTGAAGTAGACGGTATGGTGAATGAATTCGCGGCTAAATACAGTGATTTTAACGCCGTGTTAACTGGTGGAGATATGCAATACTTTGAGGGCAAGCTTAAATGTGAGATATTTGCAGACCCTGATATTATTCTGAAGGGGCTGAATATAATATTGAAACATAATGTTCCACAAGCTGTCTAAGCGTTACCTTTTATCGATCTGTTTTATTGCAGCCGCACTGTCGGCAGGTGCACAGGCACAAAGCATCGACACTAAGTCTAACAGGGAAAATGCTCCTTATTCAAGATTTGGTATCGGTGAATTAAGAAATGGCATGAACCCTGTAATGCAAGCCATGGGGGGCATCAGTTCTGCTTACAACAACCGCTTTACGGTTAATGGCAGCAATCCTGCGTCGTATGCTTCATTGTTATTAACTACATATGAAGGTAGCCTTGTGGGTAGCAGCCGCACCATTCACTCCGGTAATGATAAGTATAAAACAGGTATGGCTACCATCAACCACATGAATGTGGGTATCCCTATAGGTAAGAATGGTGGTATGAGCTTTGGCTATAAGCCGGTTTCGCATATATACTACAAGTTGAGCGATACCTCTGTTATACCTGATTATGGCAACAGCGTACGTACCTTTTTTGGCGACGGCTCGCTGAACTATGCTTACATAGGTTTTGCAGGTAGATATAAAGGCTTGAGCGCCGGTTTCAACTTCGGATACATGTTTGGTAGTACGGTATATGCTGATATTATTGAAAGTATTGACAACGACCAGAATGTAAACGATACCAGGTTCACCAAAGTATTGAAATCAGGCGGTATATACTGGAAAGGCGGGTTGCAGTACAACACTAAAGTGAGTGAGAACATGCTGTTGGGCGTGGGTGCTACACTTGCGCTGAACCAGGATATCAAAACCAATGTGGATGAATTCTGGTACAGTTATAACTACTCCGGAGGTGATACTACATACAGCCTCTTGAAACAGCGCGGTACTTTGACCATGCCGTTGATGTACAGCTTTGGCGTGCAATTGTCAGACAGTAATAAGTGGATGGTAGGTGTTGACCTTTCTGCTGCTAACTGGAGCAACTACCAGGCTATAGGCAGGGTAGACTCTGTAGGTGATATGTCTTACAAGATCGCGGCCGGTGGTGAATTTACCCCAGATGCAACCGCCCTCAGAAAATACTTCAGCCGTGTTACTTACAGGCTTGGTTTTTATTACGGACAGGATTACTTGTACCTGCGTAACACGCCAATGAACTATTACGCGGTTACATTTGGCTTTGGCTTACCATTTAAAAGGTACAGTGACAGGGTGAATGCCGCTTTCGAAATAGGCAGCAGGGGAGCTGAAACGAACGGTTTGTTCAGGGAAAGTTTCTTCAAAACCACAATTGGCATAACTTTGAATGACAGGTGGTTCATCAAACGCCAGTATGACTAAATACAAATACATACCATATAATACTGTAACCGCTACTTTGTACGCGGTTTTTTTGCTTACTGTGCTCAGTGCTGTTGGTTGCAAGAACAACCCGAAAGAGATAGACGCACTGGTGAACAAGCATACCATACAGGAAGATAAGGCCGACCAGGTAACCATCATCTATAGTGAGCGTGGCAAGTCTAAAATAAGGATGTATGCTACTGAGTTCATACGTAACGAGGTTGCCAAACCTCCTTTTGTAGATATGCGCAAAGGGCTTAAGGTAGAGTTCTTTGGCGATAGTACCAATGTAGAAAGCACGCTTACCGCCCTATACGCACGTTGGTACGAAGGTAAAGGCAACGTGCTGATACGGGATAGCGTAGTAGTGGTGAACAAGAAAGGAGAGACCCTGAGAACTGAAGAACTGATCTGGAATCAGAATGTAAAAATGTTCTACACCGAAAAGTTTGTGCGCATCAACACACCCGACCAGGTTATGTATGGCGACGGATTAGAAGCCAACGAAGACTTTTCATGGTACCGTATCAAAAATCCCAAAGGCATAGTAAGGGTCAATAAAGAAGAAGTGCCTGAATAATTTTACTATGGGTTAAAAAATCACTCTATTTTCACCCTTATGTGCTTTGCGGTTTATTGTTAATTTTGCACTTCGTTTCATTCATATTACAATAACAAGGTTAATCTATAATGAAAAAGTTACTATTGTCGCTGCTTTTGGCATGCGCACTGTTGCCTGCAAAGGCCGATGAGGGAATGTGGTTGCCCATGCTGATTGGCAAAAACTACGATGAAATGGTCAAAATGGGGCTGAAACTCTCCAAAGAGGACCTCTATAACATCAACAACAGCAGCCTGAAAGATGCCATCATCCAGTTTGGAGGTGGTTGTACAGGCGAGATGATATCTCAGAACGGACTACTGATCACGAACCACCACTGCGGTTACGGCGCCATCACGGCCTTAAGCTCAGTAGAGAAAAATTACCTGGACAATGGTTTCTGGGCCTACAATTATTCTGAAGAGCTGCCTGCAAAAGGTGTTACAGCCCTGTTTCTGGAGCGTATGGAAGATGTTACAGCCGAGATAGAAAAAGCGGTTGGGCGCTCAAAAGGCGACAAATACGACAAGAAATATAAGAAGATAGTAGAAAAGCTGACTGAAAAAGCAGAAGCTGAAGGCAACTACGAAGCACAGGTGAAAAGCTACTTCGAAGGTAACCAGTTCATTCTGCTGGTGTACAAGAAGTACAAAGATGTGCGCCTGGTAGGTACGCCTCCAAGGTCTTTAGGTAAATACGGTGGTGATACGGACAATTGGATGTGGCCACGCCATACTGCGGACTTCTCTATGTTCCGTGTATATGCAGATGCTAACAACGAGCCTGCTGAGTACTCAAAAGATAATGTACCATTCAAGCCAAAGAAGTTTTTGCCGATTTCTATTAAAGGAGTAGATGAAGGAGATTTCGCAATGATATTCGGTTACCCGGGCCGTACCAACCGTTATGACGTGTCTTATGGTATTGATATCGCTATCAACGAGAGCAACCCGTCTATCGTTAAGCCACGTGAAAAGCGCCTGGAGATCATGCGCAGGAACATGAAGCAGGACAAAGCGGTTTACCTGAAACTGACCTCTTACTATGCGGGTATTTCTAACTATTGGAAGTACTTCATTGGCCAGACAGAGCAATTGAAGCGCCTGAAAATAGTAAAGCAAAAGCAGGATGAAGAAGCAGCGTTTACAAACTGGGCTGCTAAGAATGCACCTGAGTACAAAGGCATCATGCGCGAGTTTGAAGCTATCCACAATGCTTACAGGCCATATGCTAAGCACCATATGTACTACAGCCAGGCCTTCCAGGGTTCATTAGTAGCTGCATTGGGTTCTTCTTTCTACGACCTGTATATAGAGGTGAACCAGAAGAAGCCTGACCAGAAGGTGATCGATAAAGAAGTAAAAGACATCAAGAAATACTACAACTCAATTCAAGGCAGGTTCGACCTGGCTACAGAAAAGGAGATATTCGCTGAAATGGCTAAGATGTTCTATAACGACATCCCTAAAAATCAGCATCCTGAAGTGTACCAGAGTGTCATATTCAAGAACTACGCAAACAGCAATATAGATAAAACATTTGCTGATTATACGGACTATGTATTCAATAATTCATTCCTGTTGGACAGCGCTAAAATGTACGCTTTCCTTGAAAATCCTAATCCTGACGATATCCTGAAGGATGCGGGTTTAAGGTACGCACTGAGTTTCGCACGTAACTACAAAGAGGTATATCAGCCTAAAATAGATAAATACAGGGACGAGAAAGAGGTGTTAAAGAAGAAGTACATCAAAGGACTGATGGAAATGAAGAAGAACGGGCTGTTCTATCCTGACGCTAACTCAACAATGCGTATCACATACGGAAACGTGTTGAGCTACAGCCCGCAGGATGCCGTGCATTACGATTACTACACTACGCTGGATGGCTTTATGGATAAGTACAAGCCGGGTGATGATGAGTTTGATGCACCGCAGGAGCTGATAGACCTTTACAACAAAAAGGACTATGGCAAATATGCTGATGCCAACGGTAAGCTGCGTACATGTTTCATTACTACGAATGATATTACAGGTGGTAACTCAGGTAGCCCGATCATCAATGGTAATGGTGAGTGGGTAGGTATCGCATTCGACGGTAACTGGGAAGCTATGAGCGGTGATATTGCTTTTGACAAAAAATACAAAAGGACGATATGTACCGATGCCCGTTTCATTTTCTGGATAATTGAGAAAATGGGTAAGGCGCATAACCTTATTGAAGAAGTGGACTTGCGTAAGTAAACACTCTTCATTTATGTAATTAAGCGGCTCTTCATGAGCCGCTTTTTTTATGGTATTTTTGAAAGCATATGAAGGAGCGTATAATCAGTAAAGAACTTATTCTTGATGACTACTTTAAGGTAGAAAAATGGATTTATCAGTTTGAGAATGATAACGGAGAACTGACACAACCGGTAGACAGGCTCATGCTGAAGCGTGCAGATGCTGCCGCGGTCATCATATTCAATACTGATACTGAAAGAGTTTTATTGATAAGACAATTCAGGCATAGCACCTATGATAAAGGCCCCGGCTGGATAATAGAAGCTGTTGCCGGTGTAATTGAGCAGGGCGAACCTAGTGAAGATGCTGTGAAACGAGAGGCTATTGAGGAAGTGGGCTATAAATTGCGGAACATTGAAAAGGTAGCTACATTCTATACATCCCCCGGTTATACAACCGAAAGAATGTTTGTGTACTACGCAGAAGTAACCAATGCTGATAAAGTAGCAGAGGGTGGGGGCATGGAAGAAGAAAATGAATACATTGAGACGGTAGCGTTCACTTTAGACGAGTTAAACAACGCCATTCAGAACGACAAGCTGAATGATTCAAAAACCATCATTGCCGCAAACTACCTGTTGAAAAAACATGGTTATTAAGAGAGGCTATTCTCCATATCCAGGAAGGTCTCTGCCGGTGATTTCTTATTCCACAATACTTCGTATATGGCAGTAGCTATCGGGATGTCAATTTTGTATTCTTTGGATATGTGTTGCATACCTCTTGCTGCATAATATCCTTCAGCCACCATGTTCATTTCCAGTATGGCATTTTTAACGGAGTAACCTTTTCCCAACATGGTACCTAGCATCCTGTTTCGACTGTGCAGTGAGTAGCAGGTTACCAGCAGGTCGCCCAGGTAGGCGCTGGTATGGAAATCAGGGTGCTCGTCAGAAGGGTGTACCTGCTCAAAATGTGCATCCAGGTAGCGGTACATTTCGCGGTAGCAGTTGGTGATATATACGCTCAGGAAGTTATCTCCGTAATCAAGCGCATGTGCCATACCTGCACCAATGGCATATATATTTTTCAATACGGCGGCAAACTGAACGCCCCATATGTCATGGTTGGTAGTTGTATAGATATATGTGTTGCGGAATGAGGTGGCCATGGCGTTGGTCAGTTCATCGTTAAGTCCTGAGAAGGTCAGGTAGGAGATACGTTCATCCGCAACTTCCTCTGCATGGCAGGGGCCGGTTATGGCCATATACCTGTTCATGTCGAAAGAGGGGTTTTGGCTCATGTAGTCGTTGAGCAAAAGATTGCTGTCAGGTAGTATCCCTTTAATGGCGGAGACGATATTTTTACCTGCCCAAAGAGCCGGGTCTACACTTTCAATAACGCTTTGAGCATATGCTGAAGGTACACAAACGATCACAGTCTGGCATTGCTCCAGTACCTCTTTCAGATCATTGGTAGGAGTAATAGTTTCCGGCAGGAAACGTACGGATGTGAGATAATGGGGATTGTGGTAGCGGTTCAGCAGGTTGTTTACAGCCTCTGTATTGCGCACCCACCAGTGAATATTATGGCCGTTGTCAGTCAGTATTTTTACTATAGCTGTACCCCAACTGCCGTTGCCTATTACGCCTATTTTACCCAGTATATTATTGCTCAAATTCGTTGCAGTTATATTATCTAATCTTCTTTTGATTTCGCATCGTACAGTTTGTCTTTTTCAACTACTGTTACGTTCGATTTGTCTTTCAGTGTACGTGCAATTGCGCCATATGGAGCTATTACTACCTCTTCTCCTTCTTTCAGCCCGTCATTTATCTGTATGTATTCATTGTCCTGTATACCTGTTTTTACATCGCGTATGGATACCTTACCTGATTTCTTATCGTACACAAAAACTACCTGGCGTATTTCATCAATACCTGCCTCGTCCATAGCTTTTCTTGCACTGTCAGACCATTCGCGGGTAGTAACCGCATTTACAGGTACAGCTAATGTGTTTTTGTCTCTTCTTGTCTGTATCTCAACAGATGAGCTCATACCGGGCTTGAAGACGAACCTGCCTTTTTGCAGTTCAGTGCTCAGGTCCTGGTAGCTGTTTTGCAGTATCAGTATGTGTACTGTATAGTTGGTTACCTGGTCGGTAGTCATAGCATTTGACGCAGATGTACTTGATACAGCAACTTTTGAGACAACACCCGTAAACTTACGGTTACGGTAAGCATCCGCCATTATAGTAGTCGTATCGCCGAGTTTTACTTTAGCGATATCTGTTTCACTAACATCCACACGCACCTCTATTCTGCTCATATTAGCGATGGTCAGCATTTCTGTTCCCGCCATTTGTGCCGTTCCTACCACACGCTCTCCCAGCTTTACTTTCAGAAGAGATACCACGCCTGATACGGGAGCTACAATTGTTGTTCTGCGCAGGTTCTCTCGGGCTTGTGAGAGATTGGCGGCCGCCATGTCTACACTATATTCACCTCCTCTCATGCTGGCCAGAGAGCCTTCATAACTCGCTTTCGCACTCAGGAACTGTGCCTGTGCCTGTTCAAATTCAAGGGCAGAAATAACCTTGTTTTTATATAGCTTCTGGTTGCGTTCATATTGTGCTTTCTGCTGCTCGAATTGTGCCTTTGCCTGTGCGGCCATTTGCTCTGCATTAGCTACTCTTGACCGGGTTTCAGCAACACTTGCCGCAGCCTGTGTTACCTGTGATGAGTAGATGGTAGGGTTGATCTTTACCAATACCTGCCCTTTATACACACTGTCACCTTCCTGTATATTCAGTTCTGTGATCTCACCACTTACTTCAGGTGCTATTTTTACCTCCGTTTCCGGGTATATCTTTCCGCTGGCTGTTACTGTTTCAATTATAGTGTGGGGCGCAGCGGCTTCTACAGACACTTTAATGCCTTTATTGCCGGTAGCCTTACCTATAATAATTACAATGATCAGCAACACGACTGAACCGCCTACTATCCACCAGAGTGTTTTCTTTTTCATGTATCAGTTTGTATGGTACAAATTTAACTATTTAACCTCACTACCCGGGGCAGCATTGGTTGAAGGTGATACAAATACTAGTTTACCATCAGCATCATCTGCCATCAATATCATGCCATTGCTCTCAATGCCACGCATTTTGCGGGGCGCCAGGTTGGCTACTACTGTCACCTGTTTGCCGATAATATCTTCAGGCTTGAAGTGCAGCGCTATACCCGAAACTACGGTTCTTTTTTCAAAACCCATATCCAGTTCCAGTTTCAGCAGCTTGTCAGCTTTTTCTACTTTTTCAGCATGTATAATAGTCCCTACGCGCAGATCGATCTTTGCAAAGTCATCAAATACTATCTCCGGCTTGATCGGTGTATGTGTATGTGCCGTTTCTTCTTCTGTTGCAGGAGCATTGGCCGCCGCCGCATTATGTAATTTATCTACCTGTTCTTTCATTTGTTCATCTTCAATTTTCTTAAATAACAATTCCGGTGCGCGTAGCGAATAGCCTACCTTCAGCAGGTCTGTCCTGCCGGCATTTTCCCATTCCAGCATTTTTTCTACCACCTTCATCATGTGCAACAGCTTTTGTGCCGTAAATGGCATGAAGGGGTTAGACAGAATAGCCAGGTTGGCTGTCAGCTGGAGGCAAAGGTGAAGGCAGTTATCTATCAGCTTCTGGTTACCTGGGTTTTCTTCCAATGACTTGGCAACTATCCATGGTTGTTTGTCCTGCATGTATTTGTTGCCTTTGCGAGCCAGGTCAATTACCTCGTACAGCGCATCACGGAACTTATACTTTTCAAGATTGCTTTCAACAGCCTCTTTGGCCCCTTTTATAGCTTTTATCAGCTCATGGTCTGCTTCATCCATTACATCAGCATGCAGGGCGGGAACTTTGCCGCTACATAGTTTGTGCATCAGTACGAACGTCCTGTTCACAAAGTTGCCGAATATGGCTACCAGTTCACTGTTATTCCTGTCCTGGAAGTCTTTCCAGGTAAAGTCATTATCTTTTGTTTCAGGGGCATTGGCACATAATACATAGCGCAACACGTCCTGTTGGTCGGGAAAGTCCTGCAGGTATTCATGCACCCAAACCGCCCAGTTGCGGGAGGTAGATACCTTCTCTCCTTCTATGTTCAGGAATTCATTTGCAGGCACATTGTCAGGCAATACGAAATCGCCATGCGCCTTCAGCATAGAAGGGAATATGATACAATGGAACACGATGTTGTCTTTGCCAATAAAGTGTACCAGTTTAGTATCTTCCTGCTGCCAGTAGTCTGCCCAGGTAGGGATAAGGTCTTTTGTGGCACTTATATATCCTATCGGGGCATCAAACCAAACGTATAACACCTTGCCTTCAGCACCCTCTATTGGTACGGGAACGCCCCAGTCGCTGTCACGGGTCATGGCACGAGGTTGCAGGCCGTTGTCCAGCCAGCTTTTACACTGTCCGTATACATTGCTTTTCCACTCGTCTTTTTTACCCTTTACTATCCACTCGTTCAGGAAATCCTCATATTTATTCAGCGGGAAATACCAGTGTTTGGTAGTCCGTTTAACGGGTGTAGCATTGCTAAGTGCGCTACGCGGGTTCTTCAATTGCTCCGGAGAAAGGCTGCTGCCGCATTTTTCACATTGGTCGCCATAGGCATTTTCATTGGCGCACACAGGGCATGTACCTATGATATACCTGTCTGCAAGGAAGGTTTTAGCTTCCTCATCGTAGTACTGCTCGCTTTCCTTTTCTTCAAATACACCATCGTCATACAGCTTTTTAAAGAAAGCCTGTGAAGTTTCCCTGTGTGTAGCACTGCTGGTACGCGAATAAATATCGAACGATACACCAATCTGCTCAAAGCTGTCTTTGATCATGGCGTGGAACCTGTCCACCACGTCTTGCGGGGTAACTCCTTCTTTCCGCGCGCGAATAGTAATAGGTACGCCATGCTCATCGCTGCCGCAAACAAACTTTATATCACGCTTTTGCGCACGTTGGTAACGCACATATATATCTGCCGGAAGGAAACAGCCTGCCAGGTGGCCTATATGTATTGGCCCGTTGGCGTAGGGTAGTGCTGCTGTTACTAGTAACCGTTTGTAATCCATTCTGTTAGTATGCTGTATTTGAGGGTGCAAGATAATCAATTAGCGGCATGAGTAGGGTAGTAAAACCGTTAAAAGCTATCTGTCGATTGCGTAAACCGGGAGGTTGTATGTATTATTTATGTTTTCTCTTTCTTTGTCTTATTACAGACACAAGTAATATTATAATCAAAGATCCGGATATAGCAGGCACAAGCATTGATTTGCGCTGCGTTCCTTCCTGTGGGCTGTTTTTTGACGCAGTGATCTTACGGATAGTTTTAGTGGTAGCATTAATTATTATTTCTTCAGTTTTGTTGAATGACTCATCTAATATGATGATCTTAGGTCCCAAATGCCCCTTTTTGTTCCAACCTGTTTCCATTACATAATACCGGCCATTATATGTGTATATGCCTATCGGGTGCCAGCTGTCAGGCGACTTGTATACAGTGTCTATGACACCTGACGGTCCTATCTTTCTAATAGTTCTTGTAGCATTATCGCATAGCAGGGGTGAGCCGTCTACGTCAAAACCGATAGCGTATAGTCGATGGTGGTTCGCTTCTTTAAATATTGGGTCTGCTATAGGTTCCTGCAGCAGGTTGGCGGCGTATGCATTCAGCCCCTCCTCCTTATTCCATTGGTACAGTGTTCCATTATCCTTTTGTTTGTCTGTTATCCAGATATTGCCTTGCTGGTCTGTATTAAAGGTGTTTATCCACCCGAACTCATGATCAATCACCTGAGTGGTTTGCCCGCGAAAGTCGTTAGCGAATATCTTATTGTGAATGGTGAAGTAAACTACACCGTTTTTACCATCAACAGCGAAGTTGTTACCGAAAAAAACATCTTCATCATCAGTAAAGAACACGGTGTCAATAATGTTGGTGGATGGGTCACATTTCACCAGGTAGTGATGTCCTTCTCCTTCTATCTCACCTTCATGCCATAAATCTGCTGCAGCCCAAAGTATACCGTTATTATCTACCTGCAGGTAATGAGCGTGCAGGTTGTCCTGTATTACTTCCAGCTTATTGCTTGAGGGGTTGATACGACACAGGCCGCCATCGCCATGGTGCATTACATCTACATAATAGATATTGCCGTCTTGCCCCACAACAATGCCCCATGAAGGATGAGCGCTGCATACGTACGATAAAAGTGAAAAAGCTATTGCCAGTATGGATCTTATATATAGTTTACTCATGGTTTGTTGCTAAGATGATACGATTGAAGTTATGTTTTTTTATTGATTCCAGTTTTTAGCAATGTGTCAGTTTGTTAATGCATGTAAAAAAACTATCCTTTATGTTTTCTTTAACGTATAAATACGTTATGTTTACTGAAAATTACGTTACACTTTTAAATCCACTTATTATGTACAAAAACTTTATCCTCCCGATCTTTGTTCTTCTTTTTTCTTTCACAGTACAGGCGCAGCGTTATACAGACCTTGAGATCAAGTTGTACGCCCCGGAAACAGGTGATACACTTTTTACGGATGTACAGTTTGATATAACCTCATACATTAAGAATATTGGAGCGGATACTTTCCGTATAGATGATTCTATTGCTTTTGAGCTTTCTTTCAATGGTTCGCCTATCCAGTTCGACTTTGGTAGCGGGTTTGTGTCTTACATTACACTAAGCAATAAAGAACTGGCACCCGGTGACAGCGCGAGAATGAATTTCAGCTTTACACTCAACAGCGGATGGCAGAATGGCCCGGCTGATGTATGTGTGGCGATTTATTCCCTGGATAGTGTAGATGCTCCATTGGATACTATCAGTTCGAACGATACCAGTTGCGCAAGTGTTATTGTATTAGATCCTGTAGGAGTGAAAAACGTGGCAGGACAATTCTCAGGCGTGCGTGTTTATCCTAATCCATCGCATGGTATCGTCAATTTTGATGTACAGTTGAATGAGCCGGGCAGGGTAGATGTGTCTGTTGCAGACATTACCGGCAAAAGGTTGATCCATCAAAGCGCCGAAGTAAGGTCAGTAGCTAAAGAGACGATTACTGTTAATACAAGCCAGTTGCCACAAGGGATGTATATATATACTATTACGGCAGGTGGCGGGCAGCAGCGAGGTAAGCTGGAGGTCAGGTAAGACCTGTGCCTGTTTTACAGGTTTACTGCACCTAATATAGCTACCAGTATAGCGGCAAACATGATGATCTTCTGAGTTGCCTCTTTGCGGATGATCGCGTTTGCGGCATTAGTGGCAGTAGCGTTGTTGTGAGCGTAATTGAAAGTAGTTGCTTGCATGATCTTTGTTTTAGTTGTGTTTGTTTTGATTGTTGTTTGTGTGTTTTTATTTTATGTCGAAACGCCTTTGTTTGTTTCGTTGATACAAAGATGCGACAAGCAGGGGCCTGTTTCCAAAAAATAGCCATTGGTTAACGGTCGGTTTGTATTTGGTTAACGCCTGCTTTAGAATCGGTTAACAGCCTGTTAGGAAAAACTATCAAAACATTTTGTCATGGTAAGTTCAAAGTATGTAAAATAGTAAGCCTACGTTTTGTACGATAGGGTAATAGTGAGGTATATTTATATTAATAAAATACCTCACTCCATAAAGCCACTATTATGCAAAAGTTCTTTTTACTCTTTTCAGCTACGTTTATTCTATGTTTTTCGGTCAATGCGCAAAGGTATATTGATATAGGAGCGGAGGTTGTACATCCTTCAACTAACGAAACTTTTTATGCAGGAGATACATTGAGTATGTGGTTCAGAATAAGAAACTTTGGCACTGATACAATAACTGGCTCTGATTCTATTGCTCTTGAACTTAAGATAGATAATACTGTTACATATTTTCCGCCTAATGCAAACCTGTATAAAACCATTGCCGGCAATATTTGTTATCCGACGGGATCGATACTTGAAAGTATAAAAGCAATTGTTGATACCACCTGGGTTGTGGGTAAAATGGACATATGCATGCGGGTGTGGTTTTTGAATACAGTTGATGTGATAATGGATACCCTGATCGCTAATGATACTTCATGTTCAACCATCAATATAGATAAAAAGACAGTAGATGTGAATAAAGTCGCAGGTGCGGTCGGAAATATATCAGTGTATCCCAACCCGGTTAGCAAGGCTCTGCACGTCAAATTACCTGCGGATATACTACCGGAGGAGGCTATGGTCAGGTTCTATGATGTATTTGGCAGGCTGCTATATAGCGGAGTAGCTGAAAATAAGGTTATGACTATTGATATAAGTACTTTCCCTTCGGGTAGCTATTTCCTGAATGTGATTGGTGGTGATGGACGGAAATATGTAACTAAAATATTAAAGGAGTAGCCTTACAGGTTTACAGCGCCTAATATAGCTACCAGTATAGCTGCGAACATGATGATCTTCTGAGTTGATTCTCTGCGGATGATAGCATTAGCTGCATTAGCTGCCGCAATAGTTTGATTGTCTTGTGCGTAATTGAAAGTTGTTGCTTGCATGATCTTTGTTTTGAATGTTTGTGTGCTTTATTCTTTGTCGAAACGCCTTAGTTCGTTGTTTGTTTCGTTGATACAAAGATGCGACAATTACAGGGTTGTTACCAAAGAATGCATGGCGCTTAACGCCTGCTTAGTATTTGGTTAACAGCTTATTAGCAAATAAAATGCCCCCCGATAGACATCGGGGGGCTTAGGTTAATACTACACTTTAAAACGTTTTAATTACTTGTACTGATCTTAATGGTCCTGTAATTTCCTTTGATAGTGAGATTTTTTTTGCCTAACATTCTGTCGTATTTTTTTACTACTTCTTTAGACTGTTTGATGCCGTCAATGTACAGCTCATTACCTTTCTTCTCTATCTTAAAGCCGTTCACCCTGTCTATCAATCCGTCTCTTTCCATGGCTTTCAGTAATTTGTCATGCGAGCTGGCGACCTGAATTTTTGTTGGAACAAGAATAGGAGTCTTCTTTCCATGGCGCCTGATATATATGTCTTCATCGTTGTCAAATGCCTCCCGTTGTTTCTTTATTTCATCTCTGCTGGCATATGCAAGTTGTTTCCGGGCTTCAGCTAATTGCTTATGAGCCTCTGCCATTTGTTTGCGTGCTTCGGCCATTTGTTTGTTAGCCTCGGCTATTTCTTTACTGTAATTTTTTCTCGCCGCAGCCATCTCCTTCCTGGCCTCAGCCATGGCTGAGTGTGTTTGCCTGAGTGCTGCTCTCATCTCTTTCTGCACTCCTTCCCAGTCCTCTTTACTCATCGAGTCCTGTATCTCTTCATAAAAGCTTTCCCACTCAATACCTTTCATAGCATCTTTTATTATGCCACCAAGGTCTAGCTCGGCAAGTGTCTCATTTGCAGCTTCCAGTGCTAGTTTTGCAGTTTTTAGCGCTTCTTTTTCAATGTCTTCTTCAAGTATCACCACATCATCGTCGTCATCAGAAAACACTACCGTAGTTTTGTTTGACCGGCCATTGTTACTACCTGTTGAAGTAGATGAAGCTGTAACTTTCTTTTTAGGGTTCTGGTCATCTTTACTATGTGTTGTCTCTTCCACTTTAGTAGTGGATGTTGTCGTGTCTTTTTTCTTCTTGTCTTTCTTATCCTGTGCGTTTACTTCTGGTATAATAAAGGTTACAGACGCCAGTAAGAAAATTACCACTAACAATACAGCCGTCAGCTGCCCGTAGTTGATGTTGTTCTTTTTCATTTCCATTATTCTTTTTATCCGTGTGAGTAATTCATTTTTTGAGCCGGTAGCGGCCAGTGCGGGTTGAGTGGGGTACAGGCGGTATGTTTCAAGTGTTGCCAGTGCTTTAGCATAAGGTAGCCTGTCTGGTGTTTTCATAACAACAATATCATCGCAGCAGTGCTCGCGTTCTTTTCTTATAATAGAGGATATTAACCATACAAAAGGGTTGTAGAATAATACGGTCTCTATGAACATCTGGATGATGTTGATGAGGTAGTCATTGCGTTTTACATGTGCCAGCTCGTGCAGCAGGATAGCTTCAACCTCCTGTGTGGTTAGTTTATTTGCCAACGCTACAGGCATCAGGATTACAGGTTTTAAAGTACCCATCACCATTGGTACACTAACCTTTTCTGATAGTAGCAGGCTTACGTGTTTGCTGATCTGCAGGTTCTGTACGCTGTTATTCAAAATGGTTAGCCATGTTGCAGGTGCCGGTGAAATCCCCCTTGTTTTAAGTGTATTGATGGTAAACAGGTTATACAACAATCGTATAAGCAGTAATGATATGCCTGCCAGGTATAGGGTTACTATAATGTCTGTATGAACACTATACCAATGCAAAAGCCGTTCTATAAACGTATTGTTATATGATAGCAGTGCGGCTGGGGCAATAGCGTCCTGTGCGTTTGCTGTGGTAGTGCCTGCCACTTGTTCCGGCAAGGCCGGGGTATAATAATATAGCAGCGTACAAAGGAACGAAGCGGTTAAAACGCCCAATGAGGAAACAGCACTGTAATACCTGACATTTGCATAGTTGCCGGGTATATATCTTAATGCCAGCTTTAGTAATGCATATACAAGCAACCCTTGCCATACTGAATGGACCAACGCCCAGCCTAGTGCGTAAATAATGCCTGATGTTTCGGGGAATAGTGAGTTCATAACTGCCTTTTTATGAGTTCTTCGTTTTGTTTTCTATTTCGTCCAGGTATTTCCTGATCGCGTCCAGTTCAGCCGCATCTGCTTTATGGTTACCCAGCGCCTGCATCACCATCTGCATGGTATTGCCATTGAAAACCGTATCTACCATTTTACGGATGATCTGCCCCTGTGTTTGTTCTCTTGATACTGCTGCTTCAAATATGTGCACCTTAGCGGAGTTGTCGCGGTTAACTAAACCCTTTTCATGCATGATCTGCATCAGTTTCAGGGTTGTGGTATAGCCGGATCCTTTTGTTAGTTCCAATATCTCATGCACGGCTCTTACTGTACTCGGGCCCTTGTTCCAGAGTATGTTCAGTATCTCCAGCTCGCTCTCTGTTGGTTTTACTTTATCATTCATTGTATGATGTCTTACGAATAGTTTCGTAGACAAACTTACGAATGTTTTCGTAAATGCAAAACCGGTAGATGAAAAAATATGTTAAAATGAAAAAAGCCATCCCGGTAGGGGATGGCTCTCAATATTATTCAGATGGTTGTAATTAAGCCATAGTAGCAACTTTCTTAGCTATACCTGACTTCAGGTTACCTGCTTTATTCTTGTGAATAACGTTGGTTTTAGCCAGCTTATCTATCAAAGCCATAACTTTTGGCATTTGTTCTGTAGCTTCTTTCTTGTCAGTGATGGCCAGTAAAGAACGGATAGCGTTACGCGTAGTTTTACCATAATAACGGTTGCGGTCACGACGTGCTGCATTTTTCCTTACACTCTTCCTGGTTGATTTATGATTTGCCATTTATCTTTTACGTATTTAAGGCTGCAAAGGTAAAGTAAAATATTTGATAATAGAAAATTATTTTACAACTACATATTTTGCGTTGCGTATATTTTTTGGCTGCGGTTCTCCAGCATTACCTTTTTAGCGAAGAATTTGTCCAGCTTTTCTTTTGGTATACGCAGGCTGTAGGTGTCAGATTCGTATGTATCGTACTCAAAAAGTTCGTAGTCAAAGTTCCACCTGTTCAGCAGTTTGGCGTCTATTTCCAGCTCGCTGGCCAGCAGTTCCAGGTACAATGGCTGTGTTATGCGTACAATAGCCATTAATTTCAGCTCATCATCACTGAAGCGTGATTTTACCTTTGGCTTTGTTTTATCCACTTTTACCGGCCTCACATAGCTGATCTTATCCGGAATATCCTCACCTATGTAATAGTCCAGCTTTTCAAAAATAGTAGCTGTAGATACGAATGCCAGTACGTGGTTCTGTGTTTCTTTAGGCAGGTAAGGCTTTATATCCCAGAAATTAGTGCTTCCTGTACGCTGTATAGCCCTCAAAACAGGCCTTGGCCCACTATTATAAGCTGCTATTACCAGCAACCAGTCATCCAGTTCTTCATACAGTTCTATCATGTATTTAGCTGCAGCATGGGTCGATTTTACCCAGTCTTTACGATCGTCGCGGCTCCTGTTAACCACAAGTCCCATTTCCCTGCCGGTGTACGACATGAATTGCCATGGACCAACAGCGCCTACTCTTGAGCGGGCGTGGTTGTTCAGTGCAGATTCTATTACAGCCAGGTACTTCAGCTCTTTAGGTATCCTGTACGATGTCAGCACACTGTCTATCATCGGGAAAACAGCTGCAGCACGGTCTTGTACTATGTCAAGCGTCCTGTTGCGGCTTTTCAGGTATTTATGCGTGAAGTTGGTGATATAATCCACCTTTTCGCCAAAATAAGCGGTATCTATAGCGAAAGGCACGTGCTTATATGTCTTGGGTTTGGCAGCTTCCAGTTTAGCGGCGTATAGTTTGGGGTCTATACCTTTGCGTATAATGATGGTATCATTCTTTTCCTTATAGAAACTCGCATCTATAGTTTGTGCTATAGAATTTGGAGTGTATGTAAGCAGTATAAGAGGAATAAATAATAAGCCTTTAATACGCATTTTTCCGTTTACCTGTAAGTTTACTGCTGCCCGCTAAGACATGGGTTAATAAAATTAAAAGCTGTAAGATAATAAGTTGTGTGCTAAATGTATGTATGAGGTGTCAGTTTATTTTGACTTGTCAGTGTCTTTCATGCCTGACTCTATCTCATCCTGTACTCCCTTTTTTGCATCGTTGAACTCGCGGATACCTTTTCCGATACCACGTGCCAGTTCAGGAATTTTCTTGCCACCAAACAGCACTACTACTACTACAAGTATGATTACCCACTCACCTGTACCCGGCATTCCTATTAATAACGTTGGGTTAATTGCTAACAAAGACATGTGTTATATTTATTTTAAATAAACTGATTCAAACAAAATTATGTATTAAATGCTGATTAATTCCCATTTTTAGTGCGGTTTTTTCCCCACTTTGTTGTTTTTGGCCTCAAAGCGCCTATAATGAGTTATGTACGTATGGTGGATAGTGTTATTTGATGCTGTTTATTTACCCATTCTTTCCCGCAACTGGTCATTCATGCCTTTGGTGTAAACACGCCATTTTTCAATCACTTCCTTCATGTCATCAGGTAGTTCAGAGTCGTATTGCAGCCACTCGTTGGTGCCGGGGTGTTTAAAGCCCAGTTCCTTAGCGTGCAGTGCATGGCGTTGCAGTATCTTGAAGCAGTTATCTATAAACTGTTTGTAGCGGGTAAATACCGTACCCTTTACTATTCTGTCGCCACCATAAGTACTGTCGTTGAACAGTGGATGGCCTATATGCCGCATGTGCACCCTTATCTGGTGCGTTCGGCCGGTTTCAAGCCTGAGCTCTACAAGTGTTACATAGTTGAAACGTTCCAGTACCTTATAGTGTGTAATAGCTTCCTTGCCATAGTCGCCTTCAGGAAAGGCATCCATGCGTTTGCGGTGGCGCTGGTCGCGGCCTATATGGGCTACAATAGTTCCTTCATCTTCTTCCAGGTCTCCCCAGGCAAGCGCAATATACCTGCGGTGCACAGTATGTTTTTTGAATTGTGCGGCCAGTTTGGCAACCGCATTCTCCGACTTGCCGACAACGATCAGCCCACTGGTGTTTTTGTCAATACGGTGTACCAGTCCTACGCGGGGTAATTCTTCAGTATCTATATCTTCTTTTTGCAGGTAGTAGGCCAGTGCGTTCACCAGTGTGCCGGAGCGATTGCCATTGCCGGGATGCACTACCATGCCGGCGTGCTTGTTGATGAGTAGCAGGTCGTCATCTTCATGTACAATTTCCAGCGGAATGTTTTCGGGTATGATCTCTGTACTTTCCCGGTTGCGTGTTTCAAACAGTACTACCTCGTCGCCGGGGCGTATTTTATAGTTACTTTTTACAATGGATCCGTTTACCAGTATATGCCCCTCTTCCAGCGCCTGCTGTATTTTATTGCGGGTGGCGTTTTCCACCTTGTGCATCATAAACTTGTCAATGCGCAGTGGTTCCTGCCCTTTATCAGTAATAAAGCGCATACGCTCCACAGGTTCAGGAGCTTCATCCTCACTGTCATCTTCAGGAATATCGTCTTCCCACAGGTCTTCTGTTTCTTCTGCCATCTTTTTGTATAAGTGTTGGCAAAGATATGGCTATTGAGGAGACTTGTTATCGTATCAGAGTAAAACTACCTTTCAGCATATTGCGCTCTCCATTATTTTTTTTGCCTTCTACCACGTAATAGTAAACTCCAATGTCATGAGGTATACCACCGTTGTAACGACCATCCCAGCCTTCCTCAACATTTCCGGAAGTAAACACCGCACCTTTCATTTGTATAATAAGTACTTCGTCTCCTGCCTTAAAACCAGTACTGTTGTCAACTGTCAGGTCAACAAGATTGCACCCGTTAACAGTACTGCCCGTAACAGTTGCATATGCATTGATCACTGTATCTGTCTGTGCAAGTACATTGCTGTACAGTATAGTGGCAAAAAGGATTGTAAGGGTATTTCTGAATAGAAAAACGTAAAGAGGCATTTGGGATATATGAGTTGAACTAAAAATAGTATTGTTTTTTTATGTGTCGTGCTATTGTTCAACGAAATATAGCTCTTGTCCAACGGAATGAGACTTTGATTCTACGAATGATTATTTTAGTCGCATTACAGTATCCGGATAGTAATCATGTTATGAGCCGGGATATTTGTTTCCTAACCATTGGTTAACAGTTTACACATATTAATGTTAAGGCTGCCGTGTGGCTTTGAAAAAGAAAAAAGAAGTGCAAGTTTTACAGTGGATAAGGGCCAAATAAGCGAGAGCATACATCTGTAAGAGGATGTCTATTTTTTGTAAACAATAATAAAAAACACACAAGTATGCATTTCGCTGAAGCTACTGCAATGGTCTCAAAATTGCAGGCCTACCAGGGCAAAGTCATGAAGCCTTTTTTAGCTCCCGTAAAAGATTTTTTAATTGTTCCGGCCTGTCAGCAGGCATTCGATGCCATGTTTAAAAACATGGAGGAAAAGGGTACAACATTCCATGAAGCGATACAGCCGTATAAAGAAAATGTAACAGTACTGGCTTGTTTCGATGTACCCGTGCAGGAAAATGGAGTAGGGCATTGTCATTACGACTATTTCCTCTTCGATAATAATATTAGTGTTTAACCTGTACAGCAACGTCCAATATTCACTATCTGAAATTCCATTACTTTTTTTGATTCTGCCGCTCCGGCGGTTTGAATCTCCCAAAGGGCTCCGCTTTTCTAAGCGGGGCTGCTTTGGTTAAAAGCGTAGTTGCAGCCCTACTGTGTTGCCTGTGGTAGTAACACAGAGTTGTGTGGGGGCGTTTTGCAAAACACCTACCCTGTAAGGGATAGATTTTTTCTTGCAGGCGTTTTTGCCTGATATTATAAGTAAAAGTCCTGTGCCTGATACAACCGCACCTGCAAGTAAGAAGGTTGTATTAGCTCCTTTGTCAAAAACAATTGGTGCTATTCCGTAACCTGCTACAGCAAGTCCGCTGAATGCAAGTATGTTACCGGTTACTACAAGGCCGTTGCGGCATGGTTCGGGTTCAACAGTGTTCGTTTGCAGGGTAAAAGAGCTGTTGTGTAAAGGTGCCTGGTTAAATGCCTGTTTTACAGTTCCCGGTAGTGCATCCGCTACCTGTGAGTAGCCACCAATGCAGGTAAATAACAGGTAAACCAGTAGGATGTTTCTCAACTTGCTTAAGTTTTAGCTTACGAAGGTAATTGCTTTGTTCAATATTATGATTCTATGTTTTTTGCATGCTTACAGCCGGATATGTGCCTACAGCTATTTTACAGTCGATTTTTTGATTTTTATTAATTGATATTATGGTGTATATTTGTGTTTAAATGCATGAGTAATGCCGGTATGCAACTACATCAATCACCTAATGCCCAACGCCCGGAGTTTTTTATATAAATCCGGAAACAAAAAGAAACAAACTCTTTGCAATTTATTGGTTAATAGTTGTTTATGGAGACTTACTGCGGCTGAATATGGTATGATTTTGTTCCCTTTTGGAAACAAAACACCTGTTCCCGGAACAAAAAACGGTTGTTTTTCGCAACAAATCACAACAAATTACAACAAGTACGGGGTGGCACATACCTCACTGCCGCCATCTCATATCTGTGTACATGTAACTTTTGATACCCAAACTACCGTTGTTTTAACTAAATTTGCGCACTGAAAAATTGATTTTATATGCACAATGCCTATTTCAAATACGAAGAGCCTAAGAATGAGCCGGTACTGAGTTATGCGCCGGGTAGCAATGAGCGCAAGCAGTTGCAGCAGGCTATTGCGGCAATGAAAGCCGAAAAACGTGACATTCCTATGTACATCAACGGCAAGGAAGTACGTACCGGAAATACAAAAGATATTCATCCGCCACATGAAACCAGGCATTTGCTGGGACATTTCCATGCAGGAACGGGAGAGCATGTACAGCAGGCTATTGATGCTGCTTTGGCGGCAAGAGAAGCGTGGGCAGCAACTCCATGGGAGCACCGCGCAGGTATATTCATGAAAGCAGCTGAACTGCTGGCTACAAAATACCGCTACCGTATGAATGCGGCAACCATGCTGGGACAGAGTAAAAATGCCTACCAGGCAGAGATAGACAGCGCTTGTGAGCTGATAGATTTCCTGCGTTTTAACGTGCATTACCTGACTGATATATACAAACAACAACCATTGTCTCCGGACGGTATGCACAATAGGTTGGAGTATCGCCCGCTGGAGGGTTTTGTACTGGCGGTAACACCTTTCAACTTTACGGCTATTGGTGGTAACCTGCCAACGGCGCCTGCTATGTGTGGTAACGTGTGCGTATGGAAGCCTGCTAATACACAGGTATACAGCGCAAGTGTGTTTATGGAGATATTGAAAGAAGCTGGTCTGCCGGATGGCGTTATCAACCTGGTATATACCGATGGGCCTACCGTAGGTGATATCTGTTTCAACCACAGGGACTTTGCCGGCGTACACTTCACCGGTTCTACAGGTGTCTTCCAGACTATGTGGAAGACTATCGGTGGTAATATAGCCAAATACAGGAGTTACCCCCGTATAGTTGGTGAGACCGGAGGTAAGGATTTTGTAATGGTTCATCCAAGTGCTGATGTGGATGCGGTAGTTGCAGGTCTGGCACGTGGTGCTTTTGAATACCAGGGGCAAAAATGTTCTGCTGCAAGCCGTGCATACCTGCCGACAAACCTTGCAGAGGAGATTAAAACCAAGCTGGTAGCAGAGGTAAAGACCATGAAAATGGGTCCTGTAGATGATTTTACGAATTTTGTAAATGCTGTTATTGATGAGAAGGCTTTCAATAGTATTAAGAAATATATTGATGGGGTAGAGGCTAGTAAAGATGCTAAGATCATTTGCGGAGGTACCTGCGACAGCAGTAAAGGATGGTTCATAGAACCTACTATCATAGAGGCAACGGATCCTAAGTATGTAACCATGTGCGAAGAGATATTCGGACCTGTACTTACCATTCATGTATATGATGCAGATAAGTGGGAGGAAACACTTGACCTGGTAGATAGTACGTCTGACTATGCACTTACAGGTGCTATATTCTCACAAGACCGTTATGCTACAGAGCTGATGACCCGTAAGCTGGTCAACTCTGCCGGTAACTTCTACATTAATGATAAGCCAACAGGAGCAGTAGTAGGTCAGCAGCCATTTGGCGGGGCACGTGCTTCCGGCACCAACGATAAGGCTGGTTCTGCATTGAACTTGTATCGTTGGTTAAATGCAAGGACAATAAAAGAAACTTACGTTCCTGCTGAAAACTATCGTTATCCTTTCCATCAGGCTGATTAATCAATGAAATATACTTTTCTACTCATATTATTAACATTGGCATTTGCGGGTTGCACAGACTGCACCCGCTATGCCACTGGTTATGTAGTAGATTATGATAATAACAAGGCCCTGGAAGGTGTAGAAATACGTAGCTATGCTGCGCTGAATGACCGTTCACGAGATGAACGTACTACACATACTAATTCCGTAGGTTGGTTTGAAACAGCTTTTGCCCTTAATGGTGTGGCTAAATGTGGTAATATGAAGCTCATCATCAGCCATCCCGGTTATCACACTGAATACAAGGTTGACATGCCCTGGGACGATACAGTATATCTCCGTAAGATACGATAGGTAAGTTGCTTTAGGTAGCTCTATTTATTATATTGATTCATAGTTTGTTGTATCCCTCTGAATATAAAGCTCTCTATCATCTCAACACTTGTCAGTATACGTTCTTTCACAATAGGGAATTCGTCATCGGTCCATTTACCCAGTACATATTCCACCTGCTTACCCTTAGGGAAATTGTTGCTCACACCAAACCTAAGCCGCGGGTACTTCGTTGTTTGAAGGCACTCCTGTACGCTTTTCAGTCCATTGTGGCCGCCATCGCTGCCACTGCCTTTCATGCGCAGAGTGCCTAATGGTAAAGCAAGATCGTCCAGTACCACCAATGATTGCTCCAGTGGGATATTCTCTTTATCTATCCAGTACTTTATGGCCTTGCCGCTCAGGTTCATATATGTGGAAGGTTTTATTACTATGATGGTCTTCCCTTTCCATTTATATTGTGCAACTGCAGCCAGCCTGTCCTGCTTGAATATGGTATCGTTTTTCATCACCAACACATCTGCTACATCAAAGCCTATATTGTGTCTTGTTCCGTCGTATTCTGCACCTATATTGCCTAAACCTGTAATTAAAAACTTCATCTTGTAACAGTCTGTGTATTAACTTTCAGTAAATATTTGTATTGCTCTATATGAGATGCTTGCAAATATATCCATATGTGTAAAAATAATTATTTGCAATACCCAACTTATTTAACTAATTTTTCGTCCTGTTTAAGAGGCGAATACTGCAATATTAGCAATTCGTTACAATTTGCAATTAATTAAGGAACAAATTAAAATGTACATAATGAGAAAGGTATACTACTTTCTAACATTAATTCTAACACTTGGTATTTTTGATGCAACTGCACAGTATTTCAACATTACAACCCTGTCTGGTGTACAGATAGTAGGTGGTGTTACAGTTACTGTGACACCTATCAATAGTCCCAATACAGGTACATATTGCGGTACCGGGCCATACCAGATCGGTAAAACACATTCTGATGGTTATCAATATGATTTTGCCACACCGGTTACCCATGTACGTTTTGAAATGACAAGGATACATGACGACGACTCTGTTCTGTTTGAAATTAATACAGGTAGTGGTTATAATGCTTATGCCTTAACAGGTGGTAATTTAACTGCTTTCGCAGGTACTTGTACCATGACATCGAACAATATGACCACAGGTGGTGGTGTTTTAAGTACAACCGGCGGTGCTACCGGTACCGGTCAGGGTACCCAGGTTGATATATCCTTAACGCCTCTTATGATAACAGGTGTGCGCGTAACTCACATCAGGGCAGCGTCTAACAACATTGCGAGTGACGTTTATTATTCAGCGTATCTGCAGGATGACTCTTGTTCTCTTGGTTTTGAAGCTATGGCTGACTCTCCTACATGTTCAGGCAGGAATATACAGCTTACGTCAACTCTGTTCCCCAATACCACATATCAGTGGTCAACTAACGCATTCCAGCAGCCTACATGGTCTCCGTCTTCTACGGTACATAATCCTCTGTTGTTAACTACTAACCAGGCTCAATCAGGCCGGTACATAGTAGTAGCTACAAGGGGTACTTGTGAGTACAGGGATACGATCAATATCAACGTTTCACAGTCACCTACTACGGGTAACGTATTGCAGGCAGGTCCTGTATGTCCAAACGAGGATGATACCATATTTGTTCCTAACATCAACCTGCCTATTGGTGGTTGGGCTGTAGCTTACGGTGCCTGGGGACGTGATACTTTTGATGCATCGCAAGGTTATATCTTAAGATTGCCGGCTGTGCAGACAAGTATGGCTGGTGTGTATAACGTATATGCGGTCGATATACAGGGTTGCGTATCTGATACGATACCATTTATCTTCAAGGTAAATGAAGATGTTTCGGCTGGTTTCACTTTCGATGTTAAAGAAGGTTGTGAAAGAGATACTGTAATTTTCAAAGACTTATCGTTGAGCGGTAGCGGTTCATATGTACAAACTACGTGGAACTTTGGAGATAACAGCCCATTGGTGAATGCAAAAGATACCTTCCATTATTATACTGTTCCTGTTCCGAACTATAGTCAACGAGACTTTGATGTGATGATGGCGGTGTATAATAGTCAATGTCGCGATACGGTTGTACAGACAGTTTCTATCAACCACCCTGTAAAAGCGAAGTTCATCATCGATGACGATAGTATTTGCCAGGGAGAAACTATAACCTTCCTTGCTGGTGATAGTTCATTCGTGAAGCCGGGTACCATTCCACAAATGCTGTGGAGGTATGGTGATGGTAGCATTGATACAATATTTGATACACAACACACATATAATTTAGCAGGCTTGTATAGCCCTACATTCATAATGACAGACTTCCTTGGTTGCTCTGACTCATTTAAAGTACCTGTAGTTGTAGACTCAAATGGTTTTGTGGCTTTTGAAACAGATAAAGCATCAGTTTGTGTTGGTGAAGAAATTACATTCACAGGTAAATATTCTAACTACGGTTATATCTCTGCTATCTGGGATTTTGCAGATGGTGTAACAATACCTGACTCAACATTAGTATATCACTCTTACGACAAACCAGGAACTTACGATGTAAACTTTGATATCAAGTACCGTATTTGTCCAGACGCTAACTTTACAGGTCAGTATGTTGTTAAGCCTACTCCAACAATATATCTTGGAGAAGACACTACTATCTGCCCAGGTGGTCAGCCAATATTTATACAGGATGTGAACTACTCTGAAACAGGCAATGTTAAGTACTCGTGGAATACTCCTACAAAAGATGTATCTCCCGGTATCTGGGTGCACCACCACGGTCGTTATGCTGTAACCGCTGATTTGGATGGTTGTACTGCATCAGACACACTGGTTGTATCTAAAAACTGCTATATCAACATACCAAATGTATTTACACCAAATGGCGACGGAAACAGCGATTACTTCCTGCCTCGCCAGTTGCTGTCTCGAAACATAACCAAGTTTGATATGCAGGTATATAACCGTTGGGGTGAGCAGGTATTCGGCAGCCAGGTAATAGATGGTCGCGGATGGGATGGTAAATATGGTGGCGAAGATCAGCCAACCGGTGTTTACATATACCTGATACAGGTTACTTTCGCAAACGGAGTTTCTGAGCGCTACCAAGGTAACGTGACCTTATTAAGATAATATAACAATACAAAAACTATAAAAATAAAGGCTGCCGATAGGCAGCCTTTATTTTTATCATAAGAGCTATATAATAATATTAGTTGGCGTATTCGCTCATGAATTTAATACGCATCATTTGCAGTTGCTCGAAAGTGATATCGCTATCCTTAAACTCGTCATACGCTTCTTCTATATTATCGTCAGTGCTGTTGCGGAAATAGTCAAATATATCCTCTTGTTCGTCCTCGTCCAGTTCCTCATCAATAGTATAGTCAAGGTTTAGCTTTGTGCCGCTTGAGACAATTGTATCCATTTCTGTAAGTAGTTCCTGCAAGCTGAGGCCTTTGTTGCGGGCAATAGTTTCCAGGGGGATCTGCTTATCGATATTAAGGATAATGTACACCTTCATCCCGCTCTTATTCACCACACTCTTCATAACGAAGTCGTCCGGTTTGATGATCTCGTTTTCCTCAACATACTTTTCGATCAGGGAGACAAACTTCCGCCCGAACTTCATGGCTTTACCCTTACTTACACCCTGTATCTTTTCTAATTGCTCAAGCGTTGTAGGGTAGTTGGTCGCCATGTCCTTCAGCGAGTTCTCCAGGAATACGACAAAAGGTGGAACGTTCTTTTCTTTAGCTACCTGCTTCCTAAGGTCTTTCAGCATTTCAAAAAGCTGCGGATCTGTAGTGCCACCGTTGGCATTGCCCTGTGCTACATCTTCGTCATCGCTTTCATTATCATCGAACTTATTGTTCAGCGCAACCATGATAGAAAACGGCTTTTTGAGGAACTTACGCCCTTTAGGTGTTATTTTAAGCAGGCCATACTCTTCAATATCCTTCCTTACAAGTCCTTCGAGCATCATCTGGCGAATGAGCGAATACCAGAAGTTATCCTCCATTTCCATCACATTACCCGAACCAAAGGCTTTGAGTTTATGATGCCTGAAGGTGGTTATCTGTGGCGTAGCTTTACCCAATATAACATTTACAGTATAATCTATATTAAAACGCTCATCCAGTTGATTGATAGCGTCTAAAACTATCTTAGAACTGTCTTTAACTTCAAGTTTTTCTTTAGGGTTCAGGCAGTTGTCGCACTGTCCGCAATTTTCCTGTTTCAGCTCTTCGCCAAAGTAGTGCAGCAACAGTTTGCGCCTGCAAACACCGCTCTCAGCATATGCTACAGTCTCTGCAATGAGCTGTGCGCCCATTTCCCTTTCACTAAGTGGCTTATCTCTCATAAGGTGCTCCAGTTTCTGAACATCTTTATGAGAGTAGTATAGAATGCATTTTCCTTCTAAACCGTCTCGTCCCGCACGCCCGGTTTCCTGGTAGTAATTCTCCAGCGACTTCGGCATATTATAGTGGATGACAAAACGTACGTCAGGTTTGTCAATGCCCATACCAAAGGCTATAGTAGCCACGATAACATCCACATCTTCCATCAGGAACTCATCCTGCCTCTTTGCCCTTACGGCCGACTCAAGACCTGCGTGATAAGCCACGGCAGATATCTTGTTGGCTCTCAAGGTTTCTGCCAGCTCTTCAGTCGACTTCCTGTTAAGCGTATATATAATACCGCTTTTACCCTTATTCTGGTTAATGAACTTTACAATATTCTTCAGGTTCTGGCTTTTGCTGCCCTTGGGTTGTATCTCGTAATATAGGTTTGGCCTGTTGAATGATGATATATAAACATTGGCATCTCTTAGGCCGAGGTTCTTGACGATGTCATCCTGCACTTTTGGGGTGGCTGTAGCTGTAAGCGCAATGATAGGCAAAGATTTGTTGATCTGGTCTATCATGCCTCGCAACTTACGGTATTCCGGCCTGAAGTCATGGCCCCACTCAGATATGCAGTGAGCTTCATCTACCGCTATAAAAGATATAGGCATTTCTGAAAAGAAGGAAATATTCTCCTCTTTTGTAAGGGTTTCAGGAGCTACGTACAGGAGTTTTGTAGTGCCATTCAGCAAGTCTGCTTTAACCTTTTTTTGCTGGGTTTTGCTCAGGGTAGAGTTGAGAAAGTGTGCAATATTGTCTTTACTGCTATAGCTTCTCACCAGGTCTACCTGGTTCTTCATCAATGCAATAAGTGGCGAAACAACAATGGCCACGCCATCGCTTATTATTGCTGGTAGTTGATAACATAAGGATTTGCCTCCTCCTGTTGGCATAATGACAAATGTGTCTTTGCCGGACAAGATGCTACTTATTATCTTTTCTTGTTCTCCTTTAAATGTTTCGAAACCAAAGTTATCCTGAAGTGCCTTTATTAGGTTCAGTTTTGATTTTGAGGGAGCAGTACCTGCTGTCATATTATATTTTTTACGCTTTTGTAAACGTCAAATCATTCAGAATCTTTATGTGATTTATCTATATGTAGGTCACGTTTGTGAAAAGGTTTGCGAATTTACAACTAACAATTTAAAATGGAACCATAAACTGAAAATGTTGTGCTCTAATAGCGCCATTGACTGCTTTGTGGTTTTAAATGCAGTAAATGATTTTATAGATGTTGTTTTTATTGGTATTTGATTTTAGAGGTTGTAAATGAAGTCTCGTGGACCATTTTGTATTCGCAATGCCGCTGCGGATACTTTTGCTATGGTGGTTTTTTGTTTTATTACAGGGATGATTATCGAGATCTTGATTTCGGGTATGACGTTTGAGCAGTCTTTAGCATCACGCACATTGTCTATCCCAGTAAACATCGCGATTGCATGGCCTTACGGTATGTTCCGTGATTGGGTATTACGCCAAGGTAACAAACTATCACCCTCTTCGTTTATGAAGAACGTGTCTGACTTGGTGGCGTACGTATTGTTCCAATCTCCAGTCTATGCGGGCATTTTGCTGGCAGTAGGCGCGTCAACTGACCAAATCATCACGGCAGTAGCAAGTAATGCAGTTGTGTCATGTGGCATGGGTGTCCTTTACGGTTACTTCTTAGATCAGTGTCGCCGTTGGTTCCGAGTACCAGGTTACTATCAAGAAGCCTAATTGCCCCAGTTTTGCGCAATTTAGCTAGATAGTGAGCAAACAAACGCAAAAGGGCGCTTTTTTTCGTGTTTAGCCTTGACCATCAGGAACATAATCATTAAATTAGCGCCTCGTTAGCCAATGATGCTAACCACAATTTGATTCGGTGAGTTGTCCGAGTGGCTGAAGGAGCACGCCTGGAAAGTGTGTATACGGCAACGTATCG
>ENA-OWNT01000758-OWNT01000758.1-seawater-metagenome-genome-assembly--contig:-NODE-758-length-58480-cov-5.473640_pt1 | contig 58480 bp, 53 predicted proteins | sample MGYA00238136_ERZ651165 | MGnify/ENA primary metagenome ERZ651165 (study PRJEB26861, sample SAMN08777766) | seawater metagenome | isolation source: coastal seawater | place: USA: Florida | collected... | reverse complement strand
GAGTATATTGTTTCAAACTGCCTAACATAATAAATCCCCCGATAACTGTACAAAAAGCACCACGCTTATGCATTTAGCTATGGGTAATAGATTAGTTGGGAGATACTATATGCGAAATGAAGAGTTACCCCCACTCTAACAAATTTTTAACGTAAGAGTGGGGCTTGGTACCGTGGAAACGTTGTCAGTTAGTTTAGATTCTTATCTTTCCAGAATTTGGTCCCTTTCACGGTCGCTTGAAGAGCAAGGCCACTTTCAGTCATTGTGTAAACGGTTATATCGCCCACGTAGCCTTCGCCTTCTGCCGACGCACCTTTATTACCTGCTTTTGCTGCCGCATCGGCATTTCCGCCTACGGTCCAGCCTTTCTCAATGAAATAGCGCATAGCATTTTGGGTGTGAAAAACCATCACTATGCGGTAATCCTTAGCACCAAGTCCTAGACCTACACCGCCCTCGGCCATATTCATGTAAGTTTTTGCGCCCGTTACGTTGTTGTTTACAACGCCATACCCTGTACCTGCTGCGAAAAATATGACATTGATATTTGCGTTGGTGAATACCGCATACCCAGCAGCGTCTCTAATTTGTGATCGGGTGTCAGGTTTTTCAGCATAAAGCCTGCTGAGTGCATTTTGCTGCATATCAAGTATCGCTTGTCGCTTTTCAGCAACACTGCCATCCCCCATGGACGCGCAAGCTCCCAGTAGCATTGTTGCAAATATCACAGCGATGTAAGAGGTGAAGTGTTTGATTTTCATGCGTTTCTCCTTAGCATGTTAACGTGTCGCGCTGAACGTGTATTAAAACTACTATTTTTAAAAATACACGCTACAACACGAAGATGCTAAGATATACGCAAGAACCATGCTCAACAGATTGATTGAGCATGAACTTTAAGCAGATAATTAAAAATCGATTTCCAGTTCTAATGCGCCGGGTTGCTGATGTTGGCCTACCATTTCTTCATAAGGCGTATTTTGGCGCAGCCAGACATGCTCGAAAGTTTGCGTATCAAAATGTTCCTTTATTTCTGTGAGGCAATGGAACGTCTTAGGCTGCTCTTTATTGTCTCTAACTAACGTTCTGCTAGCGCCATTTCCAGTTGACGCTAAGTAGTTACCACCTTCAAGCGACTCAATGTATAAATTCATAGTTGCATCCTCAGTAGTTGCTTTTAATTTATTAGCGCAAAAAATTGAAAGTGATCATTAATTCTGCGTCATCTAACGACATCACCACCATTTATTTTTACACACTACGACCCCGTTACTTTGCAGTGCTTTTAGCAGCTGTGATTTATCGGTTTCGTTTAAAAAGTCGCCTATTTCGTACATGTGAGAAGACGCTTTCAAAACCAGCCTGGGTAGGCGACCGTGAGATGTATCTTCAAAAAAATACAAATGAGTGGCATCGCGAGTAAAAGTCACCGTAGCGCGTTTGGAGCTTTCAATCTTTACCGCTGATTCGGTCAGCTCTATTAACTGCCACTGGTACGTTGCGCGTGATACTAAATACATGACGACAACCAGTGCCAACACTTCAGCTCCAGCAAATGGCAACACTACCCATGCGCCCACAAACGCCCAAGCTGTTGCTATACTGCTGACGAAAACCGCAAAAGATAGCATCAGAAACTTGGTTTGTGCCCAAGTCGCGGAACGATTAGGTCTTAGTTTAATGATTGTGATGTTATCGTGAGTAAATGTTTCAACCATCGTAATTGCTATGCCCCTAACATCACCAACCGCAAAGGGATCAAAATCATAGGTAATCTCGTTGTAATGTATTACTCTTTGCGCCATACATTGTAGGCCCTTGCGTTAATCAGTATCTGTATACGAAGAGGGGGGCTTAAATAGATTGAAAAATGATCAGTGTTTTCTTGTTGTTCATACATTGATGAAGGGATAAATGTGCTTTCTGTGGTTAAAAAAACAAATAAAACAACAGTTTTGTTCGTACTCGTTTTCATTTGGACTGTGTTGTTTTTTCTTCAGCCGTCTCCGTTGTCACTAGTTCAAGATTATGGCGTATTCACGTTTCTCGGTATCGTTGGAGCAATATTCGCAAACTCTACAGGTGCTGGTGGCGGTGTAATTTTTGTCCCTTTCTTTCAGTATCTTCAATTCACACCAGACAGTATTGTTGCCACAAGTTTCGGCATTCAATGCTGCGGAATGACGGCCGGAGCACTTACGTGGGCTCATCATTATAAGAGCGAGCACAAATTCGATAAAAATTGGGCAGTATTGCCTAATAATTTAGTACTTTGTGTACCCGCTGCACTTTGCGGCATATTGTTCGTTCAGTATTCTCAGGCGGGGCCTGAATTGTTAACACAGTGGTGGGGCGGGGCAAGTAATCTTCACATCATGTTTGGTGTGTTTTCGATTCTGTTATCTATTGCCATTTTTGCCTCCATTCCATTGTTAAAACGCACGGAATTTAAAGTAACTCTGAAAAAGGGAGACCTTTTTGCGCTGCCTTTTATCAGCTTTACTGGAGCAATTATTACAGCATGGCTTTCAGTGGGCGTAGGTGAGCTGGTAGCTGTTTATCTAATTGTACGAGGTTTTAACGTTACTATGTCGATAGCCGTCGCCGTTATCTTGTCAGCATTTACGGTGTGGACAGCGTTACCGTATCACTTAGTTGTAAGTCCTTCCGTGGTTTTTGAAGTCGTGCTTTTTGCTGGAATTGGTGCCATCGTTGGCGGCATGCTGGCTAAGTATGTGGTACTTGCATTTTCGGTACAAAAGTTAAAATTATTCTTTGGTGGATGGGTTTTTATCTTGGGGGTTTCTAGTCTGCCGCTTTTTTAGAACTCACTTGTTGTCATTATATTCATTTTTGTTTATGTTTTTCATTGTCATATATATCAACGATTTGCGTTGTTATGTGGGGCGGTCAGATGCAAGGCTTTCCTATTTACAGGGTGGTTTTGCAAACAATAAAAATGAGTATAAGGAAATAAAATGAAAGCAAAGCTAGGTTCATTATTTGCGGCTTCAATATTGTCGTTTTTTAGTGTCGGCGTTTATGCATCCAGTTCTGCACCATCGTCAACTTCTGAGTCTGAAGTGCACCCTGCAGCGAATGTTTGTGGCTTTAGTTATAATGTGCGCCAAGGTAGCGAAATGACAAGATATAACGCTGGTCTACAAGTTAGCGGAACCGGCTCTACTATGGTCTGCGCACTTCCAGTTAAATATAACCGTTACATTGAAAGAGTTGTCTTTGATGTAATGCATCATGGCGTCTCCCAACGTAGTTGTAGTCTTAGTTATGCAAATGGAACTAGTGGTTCTATAGCTGCAAGCGGAAGCAAGGTCTACATGGACTATAATACGTCGTCTGCAGTCAAGGTATGGCAGTATGATAATTTCGGCACCGTTCCAGCATACAATGGCGGCAACCCACAAAACATGTTGCTAGTAAGTTGCGAACATTACAACATGACTGGAAGCCAATTTGTTCGATACGGTGCAATAAGGGTTGATTATTCTCAGCAATAGCGAAAAGTTTGGATAAAAGGGAGCATACAGCTCCTTTTTTAATTCTGCTTGTAAACACAAAGGAGCCACGTAATGAGTAATTCCATCACATCATATCAACCGTACAAAGTTACTCAGCCAAAGTGGTCTTCACACGCCGTTATCTATCAAGTCAATACGCGTCAGTTTTCAAAAGAAGGTAAATTTTCAGGCGTTACAAAGCAGCTACCCAGAATAAAGTCACTAGGAGCGGACATCGTATGGCTTATGCCCATACATCCTATTGGTGAGGTAGAACGAAAAGGTGAGCTAGGCAGCCCGTATGCAGTTAAAGACTACATGCAAATTAACCCAGAATTTGGCACTGCTGACGATCTGAAAAGGCTCATTCAAACAGCACATGATTTATCTATGAAGGTCATTATTGACTGGGTGCCCAACCACAGTGCATGGGATAATTGGCTAGTTGAAGAGCACCCTGAATGGTATGCAAGAGACTACAAAGGTGACTTTAGGCCCTCTCCATGGTGGGACTGGAGCGATATTATTGAATTCGACTACACCCAAGTAGGGCTGCGTAACTACATGATTGAAGCCATGTGCTATTGGGTAAAAGAGTTTGATATAGACGGCTTCAGGCATGATGTTGCTGGCTACGTACCTAATGACTTTTGGCAGCAAGCGCGTTGTGAACTAGATGCCATCAAGCCAGTTTTCATGCTTGCAGAGTGGGAAAATAGAGACATGCATGAGCGAGCGTTTAATATGACGTACGCTTGGACGTGGAATGAGACCATGCATGAGATAGCGATGGGGAAATGCAGCCTTGATAGCTTACGCAAATATTATTCGTGGAACGAGAGAAGCTGGCCACGAGAAGCGTACAGGATGACATTTGTTAGCAACCACGATAAAAATGCGTGGGATGGCACACAGCACGAGCAATTTGGTGACGCTTTAGAAGGCTGTATTGTTTTGTCTGTTATTGGCGAGGGTATGCCGCTTATTCACAACGGGCAAGAGGCTGGTGAATCAAAACGTTTAGCGTTTTTTGAACGCGACCCAATAGAATGGCAAGAACATGAAATTGGGGATTTATATCGCAAGTTAATTGCGCTTAAGAAATCAAAAACGGTGCTTGGTAATGGCGAATATGGCGCAAAGATGATTCAAGTGCCTAATTCCCGTATGAGCCAAGTGTTTAGCTTCATTCGGCACGATAGCAGTGAAAAAGTATTTGTTGTCATTAACTTCTCAAATACCGCAACTGAAACACGCTTTACAGAGCCCTTATTTGAAGGTGAATACATTGATTGGAGCACGGGTGAAAGCTTTTCATTTCATACCGGCACAACGCTTGCAGTCGCTCCTTGGCAATATAAAATCTTTATTGGGTGTTAGAGTGGCAAAGAATACGAAACTTGCTAATACTCTTCTTTTAAGTTCTCGTTAAGGTGCTATGGAAAATAAACTTCCGCTATATAAGAAACTTTTGGTGTTCTATCGCATAGAACCAGGTTGTCTTGGCCCTCAAGGGACAGACTATGTAGAAGAGTTCTGTGTTTTTGCAAAAAAGAAGCTTAAGGATTTACATGGGCACTGTTTGCGCTGGACTATAAAACCGCGTTACGACAAGTCATTACCTGAACTCGAATTTCAAATTAAAAACTCACCGGTATCTAGGGAAAATGCTGCGAAATATATGGGCAGCTTTGACATTGAACTAGACGAATTTGAAGAGCAGTTAGAAGAATTGTTGGCCGATTTGGTAGACGCATTTTTCGAACGCTAATAGCCTCGTTTGTTACCACGAGGCTATTTCGTTTTTGACATTAATTAACGAAGTTCATCAATCGCCTCGAATCCTTCTGATTCAAGCTCTTCATTAATACATTCGAGTAAAAATACATTCAGTGGTTTACCGTTAGTTCCGTCTTCCGCAGCAACTTCTTGGCAAAACGTTGTTAGTTCAGCAACGAGCTCTGCCGGTGCAGTTTTGGCTTCATTTGCTAGTGCAGACACAGCTAAACAGCTTATAAACAATGACATCAGAGTTTTCATATTTACCTTCATGAAATGTTAAGTGGTCATAATGACGAGCAAGATAGTGCGCCTAAATCCGTATTTACAGAAGCGAATTATTTTGCTCCAAAAGACAAAATCTTTTTCTAGCGTGGTGAATGGATTTCAGTGTTATAAAGAAGCTAATAGGTCGTAATAAGGTGTTTCTAAAGCATCAACCTTTAATGGGCATTCACGCTGGTTTTTGGCATAATGCGCGGCCGAATTAGAAAAAGTACACAGCGCTAACACATGCCTACTATTAAGAACGTATTCTCGTCAGACGGTTTACTTGCCAAAACCATTAAAGGTTTTGTGCCGCGCGACGCTCAAACTGAAATGGCGAAAGCGGTTAAGCATGCGATTAATACTACAGGTAGCCTAATTGTTGAGGCTGGAACGGGGACAGGTAAAACTTTCGCTTACCTTGCGCCAGCACTGCTCAGTGAAGGTAAAGCAATCGTATCAACGGGGACCAAAAACCTTCAAGAACAACTTTTTCACAGAGATTTGCCGCTGGTAAAAAAGGCACTAGGTAGTAAAAGAAAAACTGCCTTGCTGAAAGGACGAGCCAATTACTTGTGTCTTCATCGATTAGCACAGCACGGCGGAAATTCAACGCTAGTAGAAAAAGAAGTGCTAGGGCAATTATCAGAGGTTAAGCGTTGGTCTAGCAGTACAAAAAGCGGTGATATGGGCGAACTTAAAACGCTCCCAGAAGATGCAAAAGTACTACCATTGGTGACATCTACCGTTGATAACTGCTTGGGTAGAGACTGCCCTGATTATGAAGATTGCTACCTCGTAAAAGCCCGCAGAAAAGCACTTGATGCAGACATTATTGTTGTTAATCACCATTTGTTTTTTGCCGATATGGCCCTAAAAGATACTGGCTTTGGAGAGCTCATTCCCGAGGCGGATGCCATCATATTCGATGAGGCCCACCAAATACCCGATATCGCGAGCGATTACTTTGGAGAATCTCTCTCTACACGTCAAATTCACGATATCAGCAAAGACATCACGCTTCTATTTAGAACGGTACTTAAAGATGCTGGCCAGTTAGATAAGGCGGCTGATAAGTGCCGAATGATAGCGTCGGATTTACGTTTGCTATTTCCCGACACGCCCGAACGCGGTAATTGGGCTGAAGCGCTCAATCGCGATGACGTGCGAATGCAGGTGGGCAAGTTAGCAGAAGCGTTAGGCGTATTGCATGAAGTTTGTAAGCTTCATATCGGTAGAGATAAAGATTTAGACAATATGTATGAGCGCGTAGTTGCTGCCCGTGAACAGCTAGACGCGTTAAGTGACGACAAGCAGGAAAACGTGAGTCTGTGGTACGAGACCACGCAGCGTCATCTCATTATGCATTTAACGCCGCTTTCTATAGCCGCAAAGTTTCGTCGTTTTGTTGCCTCGCCACCAAGAGGGTGGATATTCACTTCTGCAACCCTTATGGTCAATGGTGGTTTTGAGCACTTCCAGCGTCGTATGGGCCTTGAAGAGGCTAAAACGCTTGGGCTAGATAGTCCGTTTAACTACCCTGAACAAGCTATGCTGTGCGTGCCTAGGTATCTACCCGAGCCCAATAGCTTTAGTATGCGTGAAACTTTGCTGCAAACCGCAAAACGCTTAATCAAAGCCAGCGGGGGTAGATGCTTTTTGCTATTCACCAGTCACGCTATGCTTCGTGAAATTGCCGAAAAGCTAGAGGATGAAGTGGATAATCCTTTACTTGTTCAAGGCACAACCACTAAGCAGGCCCTTCTTGACGCCTACCTTGCAGACGAAAAAGCAGTTCTGATGGGTACTGGCGCTTTTTGGGAAGGGGTAGACGTACGTGGCAATGATTTAGTGTGTGTCATGATAGACAAGCTCCCTTTTGCATCTCCGGATGATCCGCTTTTGCAGGCTCGTATGGAAGATGTGAAGAAGCGCGGCGCAAATCCTTTTGGGGTCATTCAAATTCCGCAGGCGGTTATTACGCTCAAGCAAGGCGCTGGACGACTAATAAGAGACCCGTCAGATAAAGGGGTATTGGTAATTTGTGATAACCGCTTGGTAACAAAACCATACGCGAAAACCTTTGTGGGCAGTTTGCCTGATATGAAACGCACTCGCAGCTTAGATGAAGTTGAACGTTTTTTAGCTAACATTGATTAAAAGTAAAACCACGAGACAATCATGAATATTTTAGCAATTGATACTGCCACCGAAGCATGTTCTGTGGCATTACAACTCGGAAATGATACCTTTTCGCGATTTGAAGTTTGCCCTCAACAGCACAGTCAACGTCTGTTGCCTATGGTTGACGAAGTGCTTAAAGAAGCGAGTGTGTCGTTAAAAGATCTAGACTTATTGGCTTTTGGTCGTGGCCCGGGCAGTTTTACTGGAGTGCGAATTGCCACCGGCATGATTCAAGGGTTAGCGCTTGGTACAGGTTTAAAAGTAGCGGGTGTTAGTACGTTAGAGGCGATGGCATTAGAGGTGGCAGCTTCATTGCCTAACACAGATGGTCAACCGCATATTGCGGTAGCGTCTGATGCCCGAATGGATGAAGTCTACTTTGCGGTTTATAAAACCAACGGCGAAGGCGTATCGTTAGTGCTCAATGAACAAGTGTGTCCTGCTGATATTGCAATTCATCAGCTTGATGAGCTGGGGGCAACGTCAATTATTGCTGCCGGAACGGGATGGGCTGCTTACCCAAGTTTACAGCAGTGGCTTGAATTACGGGGAAACAAGGAAGCTCCCGCCGTTACTCTACCAAATGCAGTTCACATGCTTGCACTTGCTATCGAAGCTGAAGGTCGAGGTGACGTCTCCGACGCTATTGATGTAGAGCCCGTTTATTTGCGCGACAAAGTAACATGGAAAAAACTTCCTGGAAGGGAATAAGTCGTCATTTGGCGCGATTCTTGCTGTCGCTAACAGCGTATGAACATCAACACTAATTTTTCAATCCCGTCTTCTGATAATAGTCAAGGGCGGGTTACAAAGGTTAACAAAGACCCTCAGCAAAGCGGTAAGGGTCAAGAAGAATCGTCTACCCGGGCGATCGTTGTCGCGCCTGATGAGCAGGGGACTGATAATGCAAAAGCATATCAGCAATTTGTTCGCGAAGACGGCAACGCGTATTCACAGCAAGCCATTGCATCATACACTAGCTTTGAAAAGCAGCAGCAACGAGAGTCTATTCAGTCTATGTTCGGTGTAGATATTTACGCATAGCATCATTTTCATTTGAACAAATTGTTCTTTTGACCATCCAATAAAAAGTACTGTTCAGTTGCGACTGTTAGCTTGTGGTTTACCCAGAGCGACAGTCATACCCATCTATTTTTTCAAGTTTACTTTATAAAAATGTAAGAATAGGTATGTGGTTGTTGTAGATAATAAATGCTACTGTTAGGTTGTTGTTTTCGGCGTATTTTCTCTATCAAAGTAGGCAATTGCTGATCACGCCAAAGCAAATACTTTCATGATTAATATAATTATTAATCAGGTTATCGTTGGAGCGCTAAAATGTTTCGTTATTTACTGTTGTTGACTGTGATTGTTTTCTCGGGGTGCGCAATTGTGCCCGAAAATATCGATGTACCAGAGGGCACACCTCTCGTTTCTTACTCAAAAGCTGTTACCTCAGGAGCGAGTGTTCAAGGGCAAAAAGCACGTTGGGGTGGTCTAATAGTTGGCGTTGAAAATAAACCCAATAAAACATACATAGAGCTTGCGCATTTTGGGCTCAATCATTACGGAAAACCAAACACTGGTGGCGAGACTTCGGGGCGTTTCAAGGTACAAATTGATGGTTTCGTAGACCCCATCGTTTTCGAAGAAGGTCGCGCTGCAACGTTCTTGGGAACGATCACCATGCCAACGAGTGGTTTGGTGGGTGAGCAACCCTACATCTATCCAACGATCATTGCTGACGACTATCATATGTGGAAAAAGCGCGACGTCTATGAAGTCGACAACATGTTCTTTAACTACCACACAGGGTGGTACTCGCCATTCTATGGTGCCGGGCCATTCTTTAACCCTTGGGGAAATCCATTCTATCGCCCTTGGGGAAGTCCATTCTTCCACCCTGGTTTTAATAGAACGCGCATTATTAGATATCGAAATGCGCCAAGTCGCTCAACCATGCCAAAAGGGGCATCGTCAAATAATTCGGGCAGGCAAAAGTCGATGAATCAACCAATACGTCGAGATAAACAAAAATAACAACATATAGAGGCGGCAGTATTTTGCCGTCTTTATTATTTTTATGCGGCAATAAACGGTAGATTTAGGGGAATCATTGCCGCTTTGAAAGGATGTTTTTTATGATTGAAACCGTTCTGTCAGCCGGCGATGTAGAACTTGCAGCGCTAGACAACCAAGGAAGTGGGCCTGTCATAATAGGTCTTCACGGCTATCTAGATAATGCCGAGAGCATCAGAGTACTTGCTCCGCATCTTCAAGCCTATCGCTTTATTGCGTTAGATTTGGCCGGCCACGGCCGTTCACAACATCGGCCGGTAGGGGCGAATTACAATCAAGCCGACTATCTTCAAGACCTATATGCACTTATTGAATCTCAGAAGTGGGATAGGGTCATTTTAATTGGGCATTCTCTCGGCGGAATATTAGCTTCCATGTTTGCTGGCTTGTTTCCAGAAAAAATACAAGCGGTGGTGAGTATTGATGCCTGTGGCCCTTTGGTGGAGGATGAAAGCACAACGCAACATCAAATGCGAGAAGCGATAATCAATCGTTATGAAAAAAGTCAAAGCCAACGCCGTCCAGTCGATTTAGAGAAGGCAATTGAAGCAAGGTGCAGAATTTCAGATATTCCCGAGCATGCCGCGCGAAATATATTGACTCGAAATCTTGTTGTAGATGATAGTGGTACTCAATTTTGGTCATCTGACTCTCGCTTACGTACGAAGTCGATATTAAGGATGACCGAAAATCAGGCAGAAAATATAATGCGCGCGATTGCGTGCCCACTATTTTTTATCGGTGCTTCTAATAGTTTTAAAAACTTGGAAGCGGTTTTCCCAAAACGAGCACCGTGGTTTAAAAATGCGCGATACGAACAATTAGTAGGCGGCCATCATATTCACATGGAAAATACTCAGGATGTAGGCGCACTAATTCGGCAATTTGTTGAGCAATTGTAAATTGCAGCGTTTATTTTTTTTTACACATCCTATACTATTCGCAAGTTATCAGACCAGTTATGTGGGCGTTGATTTTAGAACGCCGTAAAACAGTATAAGAATAAAGAGGAGGTTTTGGTGGAAAAAACCTGGCTTAAGCATTACGACCCTCGCGTATCCGCAGAAATAGATGCCGATCGCTATGCGTCTGTAGTAGACATATTCGAGCAATCGGTAAAGAAATTTAAGAATAAAGAAGCCTTCATTAACATGGGGCACTCTATTACTTTTGAAGAGCTTGATACGCTGTCTGCACAATTTGCAGCGTACTTGCAGTCGAGCGGTTTGAAGCGCGGCGATGCTGTGGCAATCATGATGCCAAACCTTCTTCAGTACCCAGTGGCAATGTTCGGTATTTTGCGTGCAGGAATGGTTGTAGTAAATGTTAATCCGCTATATACCGCACGCGAGCTTAAACACCAACTTAACGATGCCAATGCCAAAGCCATCGTTATCGTAGAAAACTTCGCCTGCACACTTGAAGAAGTGATTGCTGACACAAACCTTCAAGAGGTGTTTCTAACGGCTCTTGGCGATATGCTACCAGCTCCTAAGCGTTGGATTGTAAACGCGGTAGTGAAGCACGTTAAGAAAATGGTGCCTTCTTTTAACCTTCCGGAAACTACATCGTTTACCGCAGCGGTTAAAAAGGGCCAGTCACTTACTTACACGCGTCCTGACATTAGCAATAACGACCTTGCCTTTTTACAGTACACCGGCGGAACGACAGGTGTATCTAAGGGCGCTATGCTTACTCACCGCAACATGGTGGCTAACCTTGAACAGGTTTCAGGTATACTGGAAACGGTAATTGAGGAAGGTGAAGATTTCGTTGTAACAGCGCTTCCGCTTTATCATATCTTTGCGCTATTGGCGAACTGCCTCATGTTTGTGAAGTACGGTTGTCGTAACCTGCTTATTACAAACCCTCGCGATATGCCGGCATTTGTTAACGAATTAAGCAAATACCCATTTACTATCTTACCTGGCGTAAATACGTTATTTAACGGTTTATTAAACACGCCTGGGTTCGACGAACTAGACTTTAGTAAGTTCAAATTCGGTCTTGGTGGTGGTATGGCGGTTCAGCGCCCAGTTGCTGAAAAATGGGAAAAAGTGACAGGCACAGTTTTACTTGAGGGTTACGGCCTCACCGAGTGCTCGCCTGTTGTTGCAGTAAATCCACCGCAAATAGAGGCGTATAAAGGCGCTATCGGTATGCCTGTGCCTTCTACCGACATTAAACTGCTTGATGACGATGGCAACCCTGTTGAGAAAGGCGAGCCTGGTGAAATGTGGGTGAAAGGTCCTCAAGTGATGAAGGGTTACCTAAACCGCCCTGAAGCGACCGAGGAAATTTTAAAAGACGGTTGGCTTGCTACAGGTGATATCGCTACGGTAGATGATGAAGGTTACTTCTATATTGTTGACCGTAAAAAGGATATGATCCTGGTATCTGGTTTCAATGTGTTCCCTAACGAAATTGAAGAAGTAGCTGCAATGCACGATGACATTGTTGAAGCTGCTGCCGTTGGCGTTCCACATGAAGTGAGTGGTGAAGTTGTGAAGCTGTTTGTGGTAAGAAGCAACGACTCACTTACACCTGAAGACGTTATCGCACATTGTCGAAATCATTTGACTGGGTACAAAGTACCTAAGCAGGTTGTGTTTAAAGATGATCTGCCAAAAACCAATGTAGGTAAAATTCTACGTCGGGAGTTAAGAGACTAATTTCTCTGAATTAGTATACTTAAAGCCGGCGTGAGCCGGCTTTTTTATTACTGTGTCAGAATATGCAATATCAATTAATTACTACATACGAACAACTCGATAAAGTCTGCACAGCAGCGCAGCGTCAAGAAGCAGTAGCACTTGATACTGAATTTGTAAGAACACGCACGCTAACCCCACACCTTGGGCTCATTCAGCTTTATGATGGCCATCAGTTGGTATTAATCGACCCATTAGCTATTGAGAACATGCAACCTTTTGTTTCGCTTCTTGAAAATGAAGCCGTTGTAAAGGTACTGCATTCGTGTTCTGAAGATCTCGAAACCTTTTTAACTGCTTTCGGCACTATCCCGACACCTATTTTCGACACGCAATTTGCCGCAAGTATTTTGGGTAAAGGGCCAACATTGGGTTATGCCAAGCTGGTTGAGATGTTGTGTGATGTGTCGCTCGATAAAGGCGAGTCGCGCACTGACTGGTTAGCAAGGCCTTTGCGTGAAGCTCAATTAAGCTATGCAGCTAACGATGTACTTTATCTCTTGCCCTGTTATCAACAATTAGCGGTAGAAATTAAGCAAGCAGGCAAGGTTCAATGGGTGTTTGATGAAATTGCCCAGTTAGCAGCAAAAAAACGTGCACAGATGCCAGAAGACTTCGCTTATCTGGCAATAAAAAACAACTGGCGTTTAAATGCCGAGCAACTAACAGTATTACAAGCACTTGCTGCATGGCGTTTGCACACCGCTCGCGAAAAAGATTTAGCGTTAAACTTTGTCTTTAAAGAAGGTCATTTGTTTGAAGCTGCTCAGCGTTTACCTGACAGTAAAAGCGGACTGTCTCGCATTAACGGTATCAATCATCAGTCAATACGTCGTTACGGAGATATGATTATTTCTCTTATTGAGGAAGCCAGAGTTAAGTACGCGCAAACACCTGAAAAGCTGCGCTTGCCTGTGGTACTGCGTCTAATTGACGTTCCAAAGTACAAGAAGAGCCTGAGTGATTTAAAAGCTATTTCTGAGCAACTAGCGAAAGAAAATGGCGTTAGTTCAGACGTTATTGCCTCTAAGAAGCAGCTAAATCAATTGTTGAAATGGTATTGGTTCCAAGTAGACGAAACTAGAGTCCAAGGGCTAAAGCCAGACGTGTTGTCAACATGGCGTGCCCCGCTGTTTACACCTCATGTACATGCCCTTTTGGGTGATGCACCCGAGTAATTTTATTTTTACAGATACGAGACAAACTATGTTGTGTGCGGTTTATAAAACCTACAAAAAACAAGGAATGTATTTATATGTTCCTAAAAAAGACCATTTTGACGATGTACCCGAAGCCTTAATGTCGCGCTTCGGTGTTCCAGAATTGGTCACTATTATTGCTTTAGAAAAGCGCGAACGCCTTGGTGGTGTAGATAAACAAAAGCTTATTGATGCGCTTAATGAAGAAGGCTTCTACCTTCAAATGCCGCCAAAGGAAGACAACTTACTAGAGCAACATCGCGAATCACTTGGTCTAGCAAAAACACCAGATAAGAAGTTCTAAGGTTTATGCATTCACGTCTTAAGCAGTTAATACCTAAAAATTTTTCATTCCCCATAGGGCGGTTATTAAATATTGCCGTGGCCATGGTCTTTTTTACTTGTGCTGTGTTTAACGCAAGTGCGCAAAGTAACGATGAACAAGCCATGCTAACTAAGTTCGAAGAATACGTAAGTGCGCTTCGCGTTGAAGCTCAAGATAAAGGCTTTGACGCTGAACTCATTGATGAGGCATTTTCTGATATCACGTTTAGACCCACGGTGATCAAGTCAGATAAGAATCAGCCAGAGAAAAAGATTACGCTTGATAGTTATCTTGCTACGCGCGTACCGGATTGGAAGGTGAAACAGGCAGTATCGCTTTACAATGAAAACAAAGCCTTGTTAGAGAAAGTGGCAAAAGACTACGGTGTGCAGGCTAGGTTTATTGTTGCCTTGTGGGGTAACGAGTCAAACTTCGGCAAGATTCAAGGTAACTACAGCGTGTTATCTGCGCTAGCATCTTTAGCATTCGAGGGACGCAGAGAAAAACTATTTAAGGATAACTTCTTTGCTGCGCTCACTATCCTTAGCGAGGGCCATGCAGAAGTATCCGAATTCAAAGGCTCTTGGGCAGGCGCGATGGGACAAACTCAGTTCATGCCAATTTCCTTTGCCAACTACGCGGTAGACTACGATGGCGATGGAAGAAAAGATATTTGGGGCACAAAAGCCGACGTGTTTGCGTCTATTGCCAATTACCTGTCATCTGAAGGCTGGACTGATCAAGGTACGTGGGGAAGACAAGTTAAGTTTACACAGCCCGTTTCGATTTCTGGTCTATCAAAAGTAAATATGAAGCCACTTCAATTTTGGCACGAACAAGGTGTTAAACGTTTTGATGGGCGTGATTTGCCAACAGTAGACGTTAAGGCATCGCTAATTATGCCTGATGGTGAAAACGGCAGAGTGTATTTGGTCTACAATAATTTTCATACCCTAATGAAGTGGAATCGTTCATCGTATTTTGGTGTGTCTGTAGGCTACTTGTCTGAAAGAATTAAGCGGGGCTACTAATGCCATACTCACATAAAGATAAAACGGGTAACGACATTGCATTGCCTGCTGGTAAAGTAATTTGTATCGGTCGTAACTATCTCGATCACATAGCAGAGATGAACTCGGTAGTATCAGAAGAGCCTTTGTTATTTATGAAGCCTTCAGCTGCACTGTGTTCTTTGTTGCAACCTCTCATCATTCCTATCGACAAAGGCGAGTGCCACAATGAGCTAGAAGTCTCAGTACTCCTAAAATCTTCACTTAAAAATGCCAGTGAAGAAGAGGTATTAGACGCAATATGGGGTATTGGCTTAGGGCTAGACTTAACACTTCGTGATGTTCAAGCAAAACTCAAAGCTGACGGACAACCTTGGGAAAGAGCAAAAGCGTTTGATGGGAGCGCGCCACTTTCACCGTTTGTTCCACTTGAACAAATAGATGCTCTTGATGACTTGCACTTCACGCTGTTCATAAACGATAAAACAAGGCAGCAAGGTCACACTGCAATGATGCTTCACAAGATTTTGCCGCAAATTGCCCACATGTCCCATGTGTTTACGTTAGATGCAGGTGATGTAGTGCTAACGGGAACGCCAAAGGGCGTAGGACCGCTGTACGCAGGTGATAAAATAAAAGTAGAGTTGAAGCAGCACTTATCGTTTGAAACTAAGGTGATAAGCGAATGACAGAGGCGTTTTGGGAAACCAAGTCACTAGAAGAAATGACCCAGACTGAATGGGAGTCTTTGTGTGACGGCTGTGCAAAATGTTGTTTGCATAAATTCATTGATGATGAGAGCGTAGAGGAGTACTCCCCAACTGACCATATCAAGTCGAACGAGCAAATACACTATACCAATATCGTGTGTTCTTACCTGAATACTAAAAAGTGTGAATGCACTCAGTATGCAAGACGCACTGAGCTTGTTCCCGACTGCGTAAAGTTAACGAAGGATAACCTTAAAGATATCTTTTTTATGCCTACCAGCTGTGCCTACAGGCGTTTACATGAAGGCAGAGGCCTACCTTCGTGGCACCCATTACTGAATAAAGGTAAAAAGCATGCTATGCATGCGGCGGGCATGTCGGTGAGAAATAAAACGGTGTTCGAGTCGGACGTAGATTTGAATGAGTTCGAGGACTACATCGCAATTTGGCCGCTTGAAGATCTAGACTAATAAAAAGCTTAAAGACGTTGCCTTGTTAGCTATTAACAATAGCGTATAGCAGGGCATCTCGTCCAAATATTCGTTTACGGCATAATCCTTCTTTTACACCGCCAATACGCTCTGCCACGCGCAAGCTGGCCTTATTATTAGGCTCCACATAGCATTCCAGTCGATGCAAGTTCATTTGAGAGAACGCAAGCTTTTTAAGCGCTTCACACACTGCAGTAGCTAAGCCTTTCCCGCATGCATCAGGGCTTAACCAGTAGCCTAAGTTTGCTGTTAAATGCGTATGGTTAATGTAGTTAATAATGCCCATGCCTAAGCAGGTTTCGTTATGCATAAGTAGATAAGTAAGCCCGTAACCCGTATCTCGCGCTTTTTCCATACTATCAATACACTGTTTGGCCAATGCAGGAGTTACTGGACATACCGAAGAGCCAAACCATGGTTTAACGTGATGAATGGACTTTTGGCCAGCTTCACACAACGCATCGCAATGCTTATGTGCGATACGCTGTATGGTCACTGGACCTTGCTCGGTGTGAATAGGAGGTAACCGAGAAGGTAAGATAGATAAGTCGATCAAAAGGGTTTTTTATCCAACAAACGGCATGCAAACACAACAGCGAATACAGCAAAGTAAGCCGCAAAAATAATCTGCATCCACTCGGCCATTCCCATAGACAGGAATTGCCAGCTGTCTTCCATGCAGTCACCTTCGGCTGCAAACACCGCAGGTATCCATTCGTGAAGCTGGAGCCAAGAAGGGAAGTTGGGCACAATTTCGCAACTCGCAAAGAACGGGTTTGCAGCATTTAAAATGCCAATATGTTCTTTTGCGATAAGAAAACCCCAAGCCGCAGACACGGCCCATCCGGCGAAACCGACCATACGAGTAAGGCCGTTATTCTTAAATAAAACGATAAGCGCAGACAGAACAATACCATACATGGCGGTACGCTGATAAATGCACATGATGCATGGCTTGAGGCCCATACCATATTGAAAGTACAGCGCCGCTATTTCAAGACCAAGAGACGTTGCAAAGAGCACAAGCCACGAAGACTTGCGCTCTGCCCATTGGCTAATACTTTGAATGATTGAACGCATTAATTAATGGCCCACCGCTTTTGTGCCGGCTTCAGCAACACTGTGATGCTCTATTAAGTGCATGTCGTAAAGTACTTGTGTTGCATCAGCAAGGCCAAGGTAGGTCGCTAGCAGGCCCACGATGGTTAGTACAACAGTGTACGGAAGCGCCATAATCACCATGCGGCCATAAGATAGACGCAGTAATGGTGCAATTGCAGACGTTAATAAGAACAAGAATGCAGCTTGTCCGTTTGGTGTAGCAACACTTGGTAGGTTTGTACCTGTGTTGATAGCAACGGCCAACATGTCATACTGGTCACGAGTAATCTGGCCAGCTTCTAATGCTGCCGTAACCTCAGTAATGTATACCGAGCCAACAAAAACGTTATCGCTCACCATTGAAAGCACACCGTTCGCTAGGTAGAACATGACCATTTGCGTTTCACCTTCAAATGATAGTACCCAGTGAATAACCGGCTGGAACAAGCCTTGGTCGATAATAACGGCCACTACGCCAAAGAAAACACAAAGCAGTGCGGTGAATGGAAGTGCCTCTTCAAACGCTTTACCTAGTGCATGCTCTTCAATTACGCCACTTGCAGAGGTAGCAAGAACAATAACAGAAAGACCAATAAGACCAACTGAAGCCATGTGAGTTGCTAAGCCAACAATCAACCAAATGCCGATAAGTGCTTGAACAATTAGCTTTGCGGTTTCGCGTTTGCTGCGACCTTTGTCCATATGGTCGTTATAGTCTACAAGGATTTGTCGAACAGCTGTTGGAAGCTTGGCGCCGTAACTAAACAGCCCAGTTTTTTCTAGAACAATGGTGGTGAGTAGTCCGAACACAAAAACAGGTAGCGTTACAGGAGCCATGCGAATAAAGAATTCAACAAAGTTCCATCCTGCTTTGTCAGCAATAATAAGGTTTTGTGGTTCGCCAACCATAGTCATTACACCGCCCAGCGCAGTACCAACTGCTGAGTGCATCATAAGGTTGCGAAGGAAAGCACGGAAGTCTTCTAAATCGTGGCTGCCTAGCTCATCATCGCTGGTGTGGTCATGGTCTGAATGGAACTCTTTGCCTGACGCTACTTTGTGATAAATTGAGTAGAAGCCAAGCCCTACGCTTATGATAACAGCGACAACGGTTAGCGCATCTAGGAATGCTGACAGGAATGCAGACGCGAAAATAAAAGCCAATGACAGCACTAGTTTATTACGTACCTTTATCACTAGCTTAGTAAACAGGTACATAAGCAGGTCTTTCATGAAGTAAATACCTGCAACCATGAAGACCAAAAGAAGCAACACTTCTAAGTTCACTTCAATTTCATGCATCATGTGACCTGGCGAGGTCATCCCAATAAACATTGCCTCAATGAGCAATAATCCGCCTGGCTGTAATGGATAACATTTTAGTGCCATTGCCAAGGTGAATATGAACTGTATAACAAGTGTCCAGCCCGCAATATATGGGTCAACCATAAAAATGATTGGATTTACAATGAGAAAGGCAATTATGGTTTTCTTGTACCAGTCGGGCGCATGTCCCAGGAAGTTCTGATAGATCGCCGCGATCATTGAAGTTTGCATGAGTTCCTGTTCCTTTTACAACAAAGCGCACGTTTTTGTGCAACTTTACACTGTGTAGTTCCGGTTATTGCATACGTAAACCGCTCTGTATACGCGATATTTTTCGTGATGTAGCGATTTAGCTGCTGTCATTATAGTCGGAAATTAAGCGTACATGATATTAACGCCTTGAGAAAGCAATTCACAGACCCCACCCTGTGAAAGTCACTGAATAATTGCCTTAATTCTACAATGTTGATCATTTAGGCACTAAATGCAGATGGTGGTGCTCAATAAATGCACTTTTTGCTTAATGTATTTGGCTTTCACATCGCTTATTTTTAATAAGATGTTAAAACCTTTGCTTGCCGGTGCATATTTCAGTGTGATAATAAATGAGCATCTGGTACAATCAGTTGCAAAATAACAATAACGTGCAGGCGATTAGTTATGATTTATAAGGCACAGAGTCCAGCTGGATTCGCCGAAGAATATATTGTTGAATCAATTTGGAGTGGACGCTTTCCTCCAGGCACAATTTTGCCCGCAGAAAGAGAGCTCTCTGAGCTCATCGGTGTAACAAGAACTACATTGCGCGAAGTGCTTCAGCGCTTAGCAAGAGATGGTTGGTTGACCATACAGCACGGCAAACCAACTAAAGTAAACAATTTCTGGGAAACGTGCGGTCTTAATATCTTGGAAACGTTGGCTCGTTTAGACCAAGAAGGCATTCCCGAGCTAGTTGATAACTTGCTTGCCGCACGTACGAATTTAAGTGCAGTATTTATCCGAGGCGCTATCCGAAATAATCCTCAAGAATCTGCAGCGATCATCGCCCGATATAAAGACGTTGAGCAGGAAGGTTTAGCGTTCGCGCAGTTTGATTATCAAATGACTCATGATCTAGCGCTAGCATCGAACAATAACGTTTTTGTTCTGATGATGAACGGCTTTAGAGGATTGTACTCACGAATTGGTGGATTCTTCTTCTCTTACCAACAAGCCAGAGACGTAGCTAATAAGTACTACGCAGACTTGCTTGATGTGGCTGAAAAGGGAGAGTATGACCGCGTTCCTGTTGTCGTTCGTAAATACGGCATAGAGAGTGGAAAGGTGTGGCAAGAAATTCGTGAAGAAATGCCGAAAGACATCGTTGACTAATCCTTACATCACACCATTAAGTTATTGTAGACAGGCGCCATTTGGCGCCTGTTTCGTTTATTGCCTATAACAACGCGGTATTCACGTTTTCCTCATACTCACTTACATCTTGTAACATTAAAATATTGCGCACCGCTAGAAGTTGTCTACATCGCGCTAGAACACTATCGTGAATTAGATATACTAAGTTTAATTGATAAGAAGGGCGTAATCTGAACGCTTCAATAAATAGGAATTTAAATGAAATACGTATGGATAGCTGCAGCCGTTAGCGGCCTGTTGGCAGGTTGCACGGTAGAAAAGCAACAGCAGGAAGTCACTGATACTTTTTCTCAACAAACGAAATCACCCGTTATGCTAAATACCGATGTACCAGCCCCAGTCGCGAAGAAAGTGTCTTTTGAAATGGCAGCGCACGGAATAACGCGCTCAGACGACTACTATTGGATGCGAGATGATTCTCGCACAGACAAAGAAATTCTAGCGCACTTAGAAGCTGAAAATGTCTATGTTGAGTCGGTATTAAGCCCACTTAAAGAGACGCGAGAGAAGCTGTACGAAGAGTTGGTATCTCGTATCGAAAAGGACGACTCTACAGTACCTGCTTATTATAACGGTTACTGGTATTACACTAGCTACTCTGGCGAAAATGAATATCCTATTTATTTGCGTAAAACCACATTGGACGCCGAGCCTGAAGTACTCCTCGATGCGAATGTGATGTCTGAAGGGCACGACTACTTTAGCATTGGAGATTATTCGGTAAGCGAAAACAACCAACTTCTCGCTTATTCTGAAGATACGTTAAGTCGCCGTATTTATACCGCATATGTAAAGAACCTTGAGACTGGCGAAAAGCTAACCGATGTATTAGAAGGTACGTCGGGTCGCGTTATCTGGGCGAAAGATAATGCGCATCTTTTTTATGTGAAAAAACATCCGCAAACGTTGCTAGGTTATCAGGTCTATCGACATAAATTAGGCACGCCTCAGTCTGACGACGTTCTTGTTTACGAAGAGAACGACGAAACGTTTTATACTTTTATAGGTAAGAGCAAAGATGCTGATGAGATTTACATCTATCACAGCAACACCGAAAAAACAGGTGTTACGATAATTGATGCAAATAACCCAACTCAAGCACCTGAAATCTTTTTGCCAATAAAAGATGGGCAAGAGTACAGCATTGCGAAGCTTGACGATGAGTATTACGTACTTACCAACATTGATGCCAAGAACTTTAAGGTTATGAAAGCGCCTGCGAGTACAAAGAATGATCTGTCGACGTGGGAAGAAGTCGTGCCGCATCGTTCAGACGTATTTGTTCAAAGCATTGAAGTGATGAAAAACCACCTTGTGGTAAAAGAGAAGGAAAATGGCAAGCTACGCCTTGTTGTACATAACATTACAACGGGCGAACAAAAGGTATTGCCTACTCAAGATCCTATTTATGGCGCCTACTTCAACGCCAATACGCAGGTTGATACTAATAAACTACGTATCTACTACAGCTCGCTTACTACACCTGGCTCAATTATCGATATCAATCTAGACACTTTTGAAACAGAGGTGATGAAACAAACGCGTGTTTCTGACACCTTTGACTCAAGCGAATATGCTTCTGAAAGAGTTATGGTTGAGGCAAGAGATGGTACACAAGTACCGGTTTCACTGGTTTACAGAAAGGCGCTGTTTAAGAAAGACGGTACTAATCCGTTGTACCAATACGCATACGGTTCTTATGGCTCAACGGTAGAGCCAACATTTAGAAGCAGCTGGGTTTCTCTACTTGACCGAGGGTTTGTTGTTGCTATTGCACATATTCGTGGCGGCCAAATGCTTGGAAGAGAGTGGTACGAAGACGGCAAGATGGGAAATAAAATAAATACCTTCACAGACTTCATTGATGTATCAAAAGGGCTAGTTGAGCAAAAGTACGCAGATAAAGATCGCGTTTTTGCTATGGGCGGTAGCGCAGGTGGGTTGTTGATGGGAGCCATTGTTAATATGGAGCCCTCGCTGTATCAAGGCGTAAGCGCACACGTGCCATTTGTTGATGTAGTAACCACTATGAGTGACCCATCAATTCCTTTGACAACAGGCGAATATACAGAGTGGGGCAACCCTGCTAACAAAGCAGAATTTGAATATATGCTTTCTTATTCTCCTTACGATAAAGTTACGGCACAGGCGTACCCAAATATGCTTGTGACCACTGGTTTACATGACTCTCAGGTGCAGTACTTCGAACCCATGAAGTGGGTTGCAAAGCTTCGAGAATATAAAACCAATGATAATTTGCTCCTGTTTAAAACTAACATGGAGGCAGGCCATGGCGGTGCTTCTGGTCGATTCAAACGCTTTGAATCAACAGCATTAGAGTATGCTTTTGTTATGCATTTAGCGGGAATAACGTTGTAAGCAAATTCCCTAAATTCACGAACAGCAAAAGCCCGAATATATTTCGGGCTTTTTTATTTTAGTTAATTTGGCTTTTTAGTATGCGGTTTCTAATTGTTAGGCGTAAAGTGAAGTCATAGTGTTATTGAACACTCAAATTTAGCATTCATAGGAGCTGAAAAATGACTACTACAGAAACAATTAAAGGCAAAATTAACGAAGCGGAAGAAATGGCTCGTAAAATTTGGTTGGCAGGTCTTGGCGCTTATGGAAAAAGCGTAGAAGAAGCACAAGGTCGCTACGAAAAACTAAGTGAAGATGCGAACAAAATGTTCGATGACTTAGTAAGCAAAGGCGAAACACTTGAAGAAGATGCACGCAGCAAGTTTAAATCAACAACTAACGACGTTGAAAACCGTGTAGCTGATGTTCGCAAAAAGCTAGGCCTTGATTCAGAGCCTGCAGACCAGCGTATTGAAGAGCTATCTGCAAAGATTGACGCACTTACTGAAGCAGTTGCAAAACTAGCGGCTAGTAAGTAATAGCGCGTTAAGTGCTGTGCTTAAAATGCGTTACAGCACAACATGATAATTCACTACTTCGTAGTGTACTGTAGCGGGTCCTCGGGCCCGCTGTTATCTCCCCAATCTCCTTAATCTCCGTATCAGGAGGCGATATGAGTACCAAAAATACCGCTAGCGACAACGTCGATAATACAACAAACGGTGCCGTTACTTCTTCTCTTAAATCTTCACCACTTTTGGGCTGGCTAGCTGCTGGGTCAGACTTAATTGCCGCAAAGCTTGATACCGCTGCTGGTATGGTAAGCCAACGAATAGACGATACCCACGAAGCTATTCAGACTATGCAAGCCAAAGGGCTTGAAGTTGAAAGTGAGCTAAAACGCACGTTGAACCCAATGGCAATTGTTGACACCGCGCAAAAGCTTGTGATGGCTAACCCGGTTGTAAGCGTTCTATCTGGAAGCAAAAAGCGACAAAAGAAAGACGAACAGTTAGCGTTACTTAATGCAAAAGTTGACTTGCTGGTGGAGCAGGTTGCGCTGCTTGCGGCAAAAGAAGCCGCTGCAAAAGTAGAAAGTAAGCCAAAAGCTACGAAACGAACTACTCGAAACACCACTCGCACCTCAGCAAAAGACGCTGGTACTACAGATTCTGCTAAAACGACGACTACGGCCAAGGCAACGTCTACGGCTAAAACAACGTCTAGCTCTAAAGCGTCTGCAGGTAAGGCTTCCTCTACACGCAAACCCAATACTGCTGCGAAACGCACTAACAGTACTGCCGTCAAGAAGCCTGCAACACGCAAGAGCGCTACAAAAGCACAGACTACCAATACTAGCTCTGACAAAAGCGATAGTTAAGACGTAAAGCTTGTTAAGTTAAGGCTCGTTAGGTTTTAAAAAGTGATTCGGAAAGCAAGCGTTCACGCTTGCTTTTTATTAGGCATGCTTTTTGGCGTTAGCGGTTTTTAGTCCAAAGGTTTTGGTGTTTCTTAAATCCAAAGAAATCATGTGGCTCCCAGAAGCCGGGAATTAAATCTTCTATTGCCTCTGAGGTGACATTACTCGACAGTTGGCTAATGATTTCCATTAATCGCTCTTTACCGATACGCATAAACTTTTTTCTGTTTGCAGGGAAGTAAAGATTACGTGCTTTCGGTATCACCTCTACCGCGCCACTACTTATGTAGTGTTGATTTCGCGTTACAACTTTGCAGATGGGTTCTGCCGGATTACTCGGGTTTAAACCTGTAACAATAGCGCATTCAAATTGGTCTTTTTCGTAGCCTTTTTCGTTAACGGGAATAAAAGTGATGCCAAAGCCCTGTGGGAAGTACCCAACAATGTCTACAAAATCTTGAGCAAGTCGTTTGTTTAAACCCCCTTTCTTGGCAAGCTGCTCTATGAGCATATAGCCTTTGGGAAGGCTCAGCCTTGTATAGTCTGGTTTCGTAGAAAGCACGATAGAAACATAGATTTGTGGGATCTTTACAATTTCACCCAAACCTGTTTTTGATACGAAAGCGTCTTTTACCACTTGCAGTAAGAACGTCAACGCGTCTTGTTGTTTCGCGTTAAATTCCTCTCGCTCTGCTTTATCATTGCCCACATAACCAGGCACGCCCAGTCCGTCTGACAAGTATTTGAGCGTATTGTGAAAGTTAAACTTTAGCAGTGCCTTACGCTGACTTTCGTCAAGAAGCCTAAACTCATCAAGGTCACCATTCTCGCCTTTTAAAATAGTCAGTGCATCAGGGCATTGCAAACCCACATCTTGTAACAAGGCAGCGGTGATAAGAGGTGTGGCGATATGTAGTTTCCATTTGTCGAAGCAGGCAAGGTTGTCGTCATAGCGGTCAATGGTGTCTTTGTGCTTCGACAAGTAGGAGTGAGCAACTTTGTCGTGCCGTAACAGTTTGTCTGCCAAGCGCAGCGTTAACACGGCTTTGTATATGGGTTTGTAGCGTTGATGAATCTTTGCAAAGTTACCTTCAGAGCCGCGGGTAAGTAACATTAAAGTGCCCAAAAATTTTGCACTTAGCAGCTGTGTTTCTGCGCTTGAGTCACCTTCACAGAGCTCAATAATTTTGTTCACCACAGCATGTAAACGGGTAAGGCGTTCTTCACGCTCGTTATTCAGCCGTACCGTGCTCTTCTTTAACTGTACCAACAGCGCTTGGTGCTTGTCTGAGTCCTTATCTTTTACATCGTCAATTTGCGCTTTTAATGTATTAGCGTGTTTTTCTAATTCAGGGGTGAGCGAGAAATAGTGACGGGCGTCTTCAAAGATAGAGCCATAGCCCACTTCTTGTGGGTATACCATATTGATAAGTTGTTTCACCTGCTGCGTGTAGATGCTGTCAGGGCTATGGTTTTGTGCGCTCACCGGAGTCCTTAATTTTGTTCGGTGTCTGTTAAATTAGCATACGCTAATACCAGGCTGTCAGATTAGCCTAGAGTTCACATAGACTGTACGCAAAACAGAAAGCACCACGACATCTATTCGCATAGGTAAGGCAGGGTACTGCGTAAAATATTACATTGCGCTACATAACCATCATCGCGTTGGTTATTTTACCGCGTGTCCAAGCTCTACCGCTTCGCGTTTTTTCAGCTGAGCTAAATGATAGCGTAAATTTTCACTTATTTTAGTATTTCTTTTTATAACATGGAGTTGTGGCCACGACGCTCGCTCGCCGCTGGTGATGAGGTTTTGGATACTTTCTTGTGTAGGGTTAGACAACACTTGCGACAAATTGCGAATTTGGCGTTTCGGTAGAATGTTAATATTGCCTACATATTGCTGGTCAATAATCGAACGCACTTTGTGGATGGCAAGTTTAGCGCTTTTGTTTCCTGTTAGGCGCTCAATCACGTCGATAGCAAATATACTGTTAGACTTGGCAAGCTGTCCTAAGTGCCTTGCAGACATATCCCAAATTGAGTTTGGATCAATGCGATTGCTCGATATAAAAGGCACCGCAAGCGGGTTGGTCTGACTGACGATACTGTGGTTTACACCGTAAAGTCGGGCTAAACGCTCATATGGAAGATCTGCCATTAATGAGCCGTCGGCAAATCGACGGTTGGGAATATAGGGGACAATGTCACCATTAGGAGTTTTTGCACGCAGCTGTACGGGGCTAAAAATAATAGGTACGGCGCAAGATGCTCGAACCGCTTGAGTGATGATGGCATTGGGCGATGTTTTCGCGTTGAGTAGTCTTGAGTGTTGATGCAGATCGGCAGGTGAAACGGTAATAGTAATGTGACGCCCTGTCTTCTCAAACGCCTCTTCAAAGGTAGTTAAGTCGAAAAGTTCAATCAATGCATTTTCAAGCACAGAACTGTCGAATAGGCTCTTTTTACCAAGACCTGCGAAGCTTCGCCAATGCTTGAAGGTTTCATATATGAACTCAGCGCTGAGCGACTCAAGCAGCTCATCGTGATTCCGTGTACCGAGCATGCCTGCTATTATCGACCCCGCACTTGCGCCGGATACCACACTAGGCAGTAGGTTTTTCTCATTAAGCGATTTCACAACGCCTGCGTGAAAGAAGCCTAATCCTGCACCGCCAGACAGCATAAGACAGCTCCTGCCAAAAGCATGGGCGGTCTCATCAAAGAAATAGAGTTTTTCATAGAAATCCACGTTGTTTTCGTTGGCGTGAAAGATTTGCTCAAGGGCAAGGATAACTTCATCGATAAACTGTTCAATGAGGTATTTTGTTCCAATTTTACAGTGACTTAGAAGAACAGGGTTCGCTATGTTGCCCAAGTTGCCGTGTAAACCCTCGTGCAATATTGACATAAGCGCGTGAATGTCGCCTTTGCCACGAGCAAGCTGTAAACGCTGCACGCGTTTGCGGATGAGCAAGTGATCGTAATCGTCACATTCGTCTTTGGCTTTCCATTCGTCGGCACCCGATAGTGCATCATGCGCTAAACACGCAGCTTCATACTCATCGTAACTTTGCGCGTTTTCGATGTCGTGCTCTATTTTTTTCAACCGCAAATCGAATAATGCCATGGCAACTACCTATTCAGTTAGAAAGACACGCCAACCGATGATCGCATCTTTAATCATCTTTCAATGTATGCACAAAAGTTAGAATGTACTACCTAATTGGCACATTGATTTTGAACCTAATGATTGTTAGCTATGTGAGAGGTTGTTTTCAATCAACAATTAGCACTAATTTTATTTTTTACATTGACCAAAACCCAACCACTCAGTAGCCTGAGTAGTAGAATAATAAAATCGGACCACTTGTTCGCAGTATGGAATGGAATTTTGAAACGCTGAGCCTGTTATCAATACCATTGATAAGCGCCATTGTTGGCTGGCTTACTAATTATCTTGCAGTAAAAATGATGTTTTACCCTATAGAATTCGTAGGGATAAAGCCCATTTTGGGCTGGCAGGGCCTCATTCCGGCAAAGCGTCGACAAATGGCGGAGATAGAAGTTGAGCTTGTACTCGGGAAGTTGTTGAGTGTTGAAGAACTCGCTCAACGTTTAGATCCCAATGAGCTAACAAAAGCCATTGAGAGAAGATTAAGCCAGGTAATACGCAAAGTGGTTAACGACGTGATGTCAGAGTCGGCGCCACAGCTCTGGGCTGCATTGCCTGTACAAGGAAAAAACCTTGTTTACCAACGAATAGAGAACGACATTCCTAACGTAGTCCACAAAATGGTGGACGACTTCCAGCACAATATTTCAGAAATTCTCGACATAAAAGAGCTTGTTGTAGAACAGCTTGTTAACTCTCCTGAATTGATAAACGAAATCTTTTTAACGGCAGGAAGCAAGGAATTTCCGTTTATTGTGAAAAGCGGTTTTTACTTCGGTTTCTTGTTTGGACTACCTACCATGCTGTTGTGGTATTTCTATCAGGCTTGGTGGATATTACCGCTAGGTGGATTACTGGTAGGTTACGCAACAAACTGGATTGCGATTAAAATTATCTTTGAACCAAAACGGCCTAGAAAGTTAGGTCCAGTAACCCTTCAAGGTATGTTCTTGAAGCGGCAAAAAGAAGTGTCTGAGGTATATGCTTCCATTATCGAAGAGAAGCTCATTACGCCTAAAAATATAACGCACATTATTTTGCACGGCTCTGGTTCGGCTCAGCTATTAGAGCTAATTGAACTTCATGTTAATGACGCTATAGAGCGCTATGTTTCGATTGCACAACCTTATTTTGCCCTAGGGGTTGGTTCCGAGAACTATCACAAAATGAAGTCATTGGCGGTTCAACAAATTTTCGACCAATCAGACAAATATCTGCTTTACGCTTTTGATTATGCCAATGATGCATTACACGTCGGGCAAGACCTAAGTGAGCGTATGCAGGCGTTGTCATCGGAAGAATTTGAAGGGGTTTTACGGCCAGCCTATCAGCAAGATGAATGGAAGCTTATAGTTACTGGCGCACTTTTAGGTATGTTGGCAGGTTTTGCCCAGCTATATTTTGTATTTATGTAGCATGTTACGTTAAACATTAATGCCTGCGATAGGGATACAGCGGTACGCTTGGCAATGTTTTATTAAACGGTACCACTAGACAAAACTAGAGGTAAAAAGAAAAGATGAAGACCGCACAAAGGATTTTATTAACTGCACTTACCTTGTTTAACGAGCATGGCGAGAACACAGTAACGAGTGTTGATATAGCGGTAGAGCTAGACATCAGCCCGGGGAATTTATACTACCACTTTAAAGGCAAGGATAGCCTAGTGACTGCGTTAATGAAGATGCACGAGCAACAAATGCAAAAAATGCTTAAGCGTGACAAGCTAGATACGCTTCGCCCTGAAGATATTATGTACTATTTGTATTTGCTCGTAGATAGCGTGCACGTTTTTCGTTTTTTCTATCGTAGCCCAGCCGATTTAGCAGAAAAATATCCATCTATTTCACGACCTCGCGCTAACATTCAAAAACAATTAAAAGCACAACTTGCTTATTTGTTCGACTCGCTATGCCAGCGAGATGTGCTTGTTGCGTCTAAAGCCGACCGCGCATTATTGGTAGATTTAGCATCGCTTATCATTACGCAATCATGTCAGTACGACGAGTTGAATAATCATATGGATGAAGAAATGCAGCGCTTTCATGCGCTCTCACTCATGATGGTCACTATTTTGCCAAGGTTGGCATTATCAGACACTGAAAAAGCACATCTTGAGCATGTGTTAGAGTCTCATGAGTTTGTGAAAGATTTTAAAACCACGTCGCCCTTAGACTTCGCTTAAAGGAATTAACATGGCAAAAACGCTCAGTTTCTTAGATAAGTCGTTTTGGATCACCGAGTCGGATGAGAACCCGAAGCATGTAGCGTGTCTTCAGCTACTTGCCATGCCAAAAGGTGCAGACAGCACAAAATATGTGCCTGAACTTTTTCATGAAATTAGAAGTTTTGCCCGCGCTACGTCGCCCTTTAATTGTGCAGTTAAAACCATTCTTGGTTACCCCGTTGGGTTTGTTCCTGTAAAAAAACTCAACATGGATTACCACGTTCAAATACACCGTGTTTCTGACGTGACGAATAAAGAAGCCCTCGACGCCTTTGTTGCGCGATTACACGCCTCGCGGTTAGATCCCGATAAACCCTTGTGGCAATACCATTTTATTTTTGACGATAACAGCGACACATTCGCTATTTATGCGCGCGTGCATCATATGTACGGTGACGGCGCTACGCTTGTGCGTTGGTTTCAGTCGGGATACGTGCCTTACAGTCATGACAGCAAGTTTACCCCAGTATGGGCAGTAAAACGCTTACGACACAAAAAGCGCGAGCCGGTGAGTATTGTTAAGCGACTTCTAGGAATAGGGTATGCGCTTAAAACAGCGCTCGATTTATTAATAATATTCTTTCGTATTTTCATGAAACTGTTGCGCGTTAACCCGCACTACATGCCTATTCCATTTACGGGCACCAAAACCGTGCTAACAGGCCAGGTAAAAGCGGGTCGTGCAGTTGCCACCATGGATTTAGATTTTACGCGCGTAAAAGCACTCGCTAGGCGAACACGTTCAACCGCTAACGAGGTTTTATTGTGTGCGTTTGATATAGGTGTGCACAAGTTGCTCCAAGACCATGGTCAGGTTTTTAAAAAGGCATTGTTTACCAATATGCCCATTAATCTTCGAAAGCCAGGAGAGAAAACCACAGGTAACAAGATTGCTATTGTTCCTGTGCAGCTTGCTCACGGGGAGACCGATCCGTACCTAAGACTAAGACAAATCGTGGTCAATCATCGAATAGTAAAGCATGCTGCGCAGCACGCGAGACCCGCTGCATTTAGCGGCTACACCATTGTTATTCAATCGTTAGCTTTAGTGTTTGAATGGCTTCGTCTGTCAAATGTTGTTAAGCCCATTGCAAACATTTTAATATCGAACGTGCCAGGTCCCACCGATAAGCGTTACCTTAAAGATGCAGAATTGTTGGCGTGCTATCCAATATCAACCATGACGCCAGGCGGCGGCGTGAACATAACGCTTATGACCTATGCAGGAACGGCAAACGTAGGCTTGGTTTGCTGTAACAAAAACATAGAGTCGCTTCAGCCATTAGCAAGGTATGTCACAGAAGCTTTCGACATGCTAGAAGCAAGTGTAGATAACCCAAGACTTAATATTGAAGATATTGGTGAACAGATTGAAGAAGTGCCTGTGTCTATCGTTGCCGACCATTAGGCTTTGAAAACTAAGAGTTATTGGTTAGATAAAAGCGCAGTACATCGTCTTCTACACGAACTGACTTTCCAAGCCTCGAAAACAGTACCTCGCGCCATTGTGATGGTCGCATGGTATGGCTTAAATCGTCTTGGCTAAATTGTTTTGAAATGGCGTGGTGAATTTGAGGCTTGTGATAATCTAAGACAGCTTGCTTCGAACCACTGGCGTAAAGAGAAAGGTAATTGGCTGCAATATCTGATGTGCCCGCCGTCATTAAAGACAGTGCAGATCGCAAAGGCTTTCCAAGCAGGCTATTAACCTGTTTGGGGAAAAATTTGCTGATGAGAAACTGAGTGTCTTTGATTAGCGCATAATCATCGTTAACCAAGGTAATGCTATCAGTAGTTAAGTCGACCAAGTAAAGGGTATTAACCGAACTCTCGTAGCGCGGCGTCGCGCTCAGCGAGAATATCACGTGGGCTCGGTATATTGTGCTTTTCGCTACTTCCACATTGAGCGAAGCAAGACATTGAATACCCAATCGGTTTTGGCTGCTATCAAGGGTAATATTTCCTTCAAGCACGGAAATTTTTCCCGCCCCAACGGGGATGTCGAAGTGAAACGTATAGGGAAACACATCCTGCACTAAATCTTGTAATTCTTGGCGAGTAAAGTCGTCATGCGTGAGCTTGCCCCACTTAACCAAAACTTGGGCTAGCCACAATTTTATGCGTTCTTTGAAGGTCAGTTCGGATGACTGCATGTCTTAGTTACTTGGTAAACAATAGCGAGTCACCCAATAATGACGATAAACCTTTGTGGTGTCGAGAGAAAAGCATAATTAGCGTGTTGCAGTATTTGCATTACAAACATGATGTCTCGTTTCATTGTACCGAGGGCAAATCGCAGTGCAACATGATATTTTTTATAAGTTGCGAGAAAAATGGTTCTCAAAATCATGTAATTTGGTAATCTGGTCGTACCACAACGTTTTATTAACAATTTTCTATTTTAGGGTCTCTCGCTAAACCTGCTGTAAGGAGCTAGCACAATGAATGAACTGCAAGGTAAATACGATTACATCATTGTAGGTGGTGGCTCTGCAGGAGCTGTGCTTGCCACGCGGTTATCAGAAAATCCTGCGGTAGATGTTTTACTGCTTGAGGCGGGCTCAAAAGACACCAACCCTTTTATTCATATCCCATTTGGTTTATCGCTACTAAGCCGCTTTGAAGGGATAGGGTGGGGTTATCACACCGCACCTCAAAAAGAGATGTATGACCGCGAGTTATTCTGGCCACGCGGAAAAACATTGGGCGGAAGCAGTTCGGTTAACGCTATGTGCTACATTAGAGGGCAGCGAGAAGACTATGATCGTTGGGCATTCGAAGAGGGGGCGAAAGGGTGGTCTTTCGAAGAGGTACTGCCTTATTTTAAACGTTCTGAAAACTTTGAAGGTGGTGCTGATGAATATCATGGCACCGGCGGGCCTCTAAATGTAAGTAAACTTCGCCATACCAGCGTACTGTCTGATGCATTTGTGAATGCGGCGTCATTTGCGGGCTACAAAGAGTTAGAAGACTTTAACCGCGACGAGCGTGAAGGATTGGGTTACTACCACGTGACTCAGGCGAACGGGCAGCGCTGTTCAACCGCAAAAGGTTATCTAACACAAGCGAAGCACCGCAATAATTTAACGGTTCTTACCAAGGTTGCTGCTGAGAAAGTCTTGTTAAAAGAAGGCCGCGCCATCGGTGTTCAAGTGCGCGAAAAAGGTGCTGTAAACCGCTATTTCGCGAAAAGCGAAGTGATATTATGTGGCGGCGCCATTAACTCTCCACAATTATTGATGCTTTCAGGCATTGGCCCCCGCGCAGAGCTTGAAGATAAAGGCATATTTGTACAACAAGACCTACCGGGAGTAGGGAAAAACTTACAAGACCATTTAGATGCCATAGTACAGTTTACGTGTAAAGCGCGTGAGGGCTATGCCGTTGCTGTTGGTGCATTGCCTTCTTATGTAAAGGCAACGGCCGATTACGCATTCAAACGAAAAGGCATTTTTTCATCGAATATTGCTGAAGCGGGAGGCTTTGTTAGTTCAAGCCTTGCTACGCAGGGCCCTGATATCCAGTTCCACTTTCTGCCAGCTATTCTTAACGACCACGGCCGCCAGCTTGCCTTTGGCTATGGATATGGCCTGCACGTATGTTGCCTGTATCCTAAAAGTCGCGGCACCATTTCACTTCAAAGTAACCACCCAGGGGATCAAGCATTAATCGACCCCAATTATTTGTCACATCCTGACGATCAAAAAGTCATGATTGATGGCGTGAGAATAGCTAGAAAAATACTGTCAGCACCTGAATTTGAACAGTTCCAAGGGACTGAGCTTTACCCAGGAACCGATGCTGAAACGGATGAAGACATTGTAGAGTTTCTACGTGAGCGCAGTGAGACGATTTATCACCCTATCGGCACATGCAAAATGGGCAGTGACGACGACCCTATGGCGGTTGTGAATAGCGAGCTTAAAGTGCGGGGAGTAGAAGGGCTTCGCGTTGTAGATGCATCCGTGATGCCTAGCTTAATTGGCGGCAATACCAATGCTCCAACTATTATGATAGCCGAACGCGCTGCTGAGTTTATCAAGGCTGCTCATGAAGGTCAGCCCACGCCAATCTAACAGGCAGCACTGCACTCCACATCTTACTTAGAGGCACGCTGCCACGTTTACGTGAACTACTGTTTTGACGTGGTGATACCCATAAATAAGTCGGCGGCACAGTTGCACATTTCTTCAATGTGACTGCTGTCGGCGTATATGCCGTCTATTAGCAACCGTGCTATACCGTGTAAAGTGCCCCAAGTAACTTGAGCAAGACGCAGAGCATCTTGATTGTTAGGTAGCAACGCTTTTTCTTGCCAATATCGGGTCATAGTGACTTGGAACTGAAAGCAAGGGAAGGCCACATTTTTCAAATCATCAGTAGCAGCTTGGTTCTGCCAAATTGTCCTACCAAACATCAGTTCGTACATTTCTGGGTTATCGGCAGCATAACCGACGTATTCGTGCACAAATTCTCTAAAGCGTTGCTGGGCAGACTTTGTATCTTGCTCAAAAATACGTTTGGCCGCGCTGTGCCAATCGCTAAAGCCCTTGGCTGCAATTGCGCTTAGTAGAGCGCTTTTGTCTTTGAAATGATGATATGGTGCGGTACGCGAAACGCCAGCATCTTCTGCAAGTTTTCTAAGCGATAAACTATCTACGCCATGCTCGGCTAAGCGTTTAGCAGCAGCATTTAAAAGCGCGCTTCTCAAGTCGCCGTGATGATAGTTTTGTACTGCACTTGTCATATTCTGATATTAATTCCGTAAAAACATCTACATTTATTAAGCACCGTCGACTGTAACACCGACACTGCATAGATTACTTTTTATCTTGACACTGTCAACATAGCCTTTTATCTTGACGCTGTCTAGTTTGCATAAATGTTAATAGGAAACCGCCATGGAGACAGCGCAAACCATGAAGTACTCTACTTTAGAAGTAAAACAAGAAGGGCATATTGCTCACGTCATTTTGAATCGTCCCGATGCGATGAACAGCATGAACCCTGACTTTTGGACTGAGTTTCCCTCAGCAATAAGGGCAATTGACGATGCTGCTGAAGCGCGAGTAATAGTGATTTCTTCGACTGGCAAACACTTTTCTGCGGGTATGGATTTGTCGGTGTTTCTTAACATGAAAGAAGATTTCAAAGGGGACCCTTCTCGTCGTGCTGAGCGAATGCGCCGAATGGTGATGTTGCTTCAAGACAGCTTCACCGCGATTGAGCAAGCTAGAATGCCTGTGCTTGGGGCTGTGCAAGGTGGCGCTATAGGTGGCGCGGTCGACCTACTAAGCGCGTGCGACATGCGCTATTGCACGAAAAATGCTTTTTTCACCATCAAAGAAACTCAGTTAGGAATGACTGCTGACGTTGGCACACTTCAGCGTTTACCGAAGCTAATTCCTATAGGCGTTGTGAAAGAGCTTGCCTACACCGGGCGCAACTTTGGCGCCGAAGAAGCCCAAGCATTAGGCTTTGTAAATCAGGTTTTTGAAGATCAGCAGAGTATGCTTGAAGGCGTTATGAAGATAGCGCAGCAAATAGCCATGAACTCACCGCTGGCTGTATCGGGTACGAAAACCATGATCAATTATGCCGCTGAGCATACCGTGAGTGAAAGCTTAACCTACATGGCAACGTGGCAGGCAGGCATGTTTCAAATGGAAGACGTATTTAAAGCAATGGAAGCACAAAAGACACAGCAGTTACCCGACTATCCACCTTTACATGGCGCTGTTAAAAAAATGAATTCATAACGTCTACGTTATTCGGGCAAGCTGTAAAAATAGGCTTATAGCTTGCTCGATATTTAAATAGCAACATGACTTTTTGACCTTTTTGTTGAACATTATTACAGGACCTTTTTCAGGAATTACCCATGAACCAGACCGTTACTGATCATCCCGTATATCCGCATTTATTTCGCCCACTTGATTTGGGCTTCACAACATTAAAAAACCGTGTACTGATGGGCTCGATGCATACTGGCCTTGAAGAGCTTCCCGATGGTCATAAACGAATGGCTGCATTTTACAGCGAACGTGCACGTGGTGGTGTGGGTTTGATTGTAACGGGCGGAATTGGCCCGAACGAAGAAGGCGCGACACATCCGTCAACATTTCGTTTAGATACTGACGAAGCCGTTGCTAACCACAAAGAAGTGACCGATGCGGTGCATATTGCCGGTGGTAAAATTTGTATGCAGATTTTGCATACTGGACGTTATGCCTACAGTCCAAAGCTTGTTGCACCGTCAGCTGTACAGGCACCCATTAACCCGTTTAAGCCGAAAGCGCTGGAAGGAGATGAAATAGAAAAGCAAATTCAAGACTTCATTACTGCTGCAACGCAAGCACAGCGTGCGGGTTACGATGGCGTTGAAATTATGGGGTCTGAGGGCTACTTCCTTAACCAATTCATCGCAAAACGAACCAATCATCGTGACGATGAGTGGGGCGGTGAGTATGAAAATCGTATTCGTTTGCCAATTGAAGTGGTAAGTCGCGTGCGCGAGGCAGTGGGTAAAAACTTCATTATCATTTATCGATTATCAATGCTCGACCTTGTAGAAGGTGGCTCTACCTACGAAGAAGTGGTGCAGTTAGGCAAAGAAATTGAAAAAGCGGGTGCAACCATTATTAATACTGGCATTGGCTGGCACGAAGCGCGTATCCCTACTATTGCAACTAAAGTGCCTCGCGCCGCATTTACATGGGTAACGGCTAAATTCAGAGAAGCACTGTCAATTCCGGTTATTACATCAAACCGTATCAACACGCCTGAGGTTGCCGAAGACGTATTGTCTCGCGGCGATGCCGATATGGTGTCAATGGCAAGACCATTTCTTGCCGATCCCGATTTTGTTCGTAAAGCGCAGCAAAACAAGGCAGATGAAATTAACACCTGTATAGGGTGCAACCAAGCGTGTTTAGACCACGTGTTTGGCGGAAAGATGACAAGCTGCTTAGTTAATCCTCGTGCCTGTCATGAGCTTGAAATTAACATAGAGCCAGCGAGTGCTAAAAAGCGCATTGCAGTTGTTGGTGCAGGGCCTGCTGGATTAGCTGCTGCTGTTACCTCTGCTCAACGTGGCCACGACGTGGTAGTTTACGATGCGGCTGCTGAGATTGGTGGTCAATTTAACGTTGCCAAACAAATTCCGGGCAAAGAAGAGTTTTACGAAACCCTGCGCTATTTTGCACGCCAAATTGAACTTCATAACAATATTACGCTTAAATTAAATACCTACGTTGATGCCGCGACGTTAAATGATGAGGGCTTTGATGAAGTGATGGTGGCAACAGGCATCAAACCGCGGGTACCTGCCATTGATGGTATTGAGCATGACAAAGTGCTGACATACCTAGAAGTGCTAAAAGAGAAGAAGCCTGTTGGCAATAGGGTTGCCATTATTGGCGCTGGTGGCATTGGTTTTGATACTGCTGAATATTTGTCTCACGGCAAAGAAACGCCAAGCCAAGATATTCCTGCGTTTATGCGAGAGTGGGGAATTGATATGACGTTTTCAGCACGAGCGGGTATAGAAGGCGTAAAACCTCAACCAGAACCGTCTCCACGAGAAATCTTCCTACTGCAGCGTAAGTCTTCTAAAGTGGGTGCTGGTTTGGGCAAAACAACAGGATGGGCACACCGAGCAGGGTTATTAGCAAAAGGGGTGACGATGATCCCTGGCGTGTCTTACGACAAAATTGACGATGAAGGGCTACATATTACGGTTGATGGAAATCAGCAAGTATTGCCCGTAGACAACATCATTGTTTGTGCGGGGCAAGAGCCAATGCGCGATATTGTTGAAGGTCTAAACATGCCATATCACTTGATTGGTGGTGCAGATGAAGCACTTGAGCTAGATGCTAAGCGCGCTATCGACCAAGGTACACGGGTGTGTGCTGCAGTGTAGCGCAATCAGATATGTTGCCTTAGTTAGTTTGTAATTAAGGCACTAATGTTCACTAAAAAGCACCGCTACGCGGTGCTTTTTTCTATTTTCTGATCGGAATTGCACGGGAGTTACTTTTAAACAGCAGCATTTAAGTGCGTTTGACAAGCCGAAGTTCACTGGATTGCGGCATGATAGAGAAGTCAAACTCTCCCAAAATGTTCATGCCCAATAGACCGTCTGTGTCTGGTAAGGCTTCTTCAGGCAGCACAATGGCTGAAACGTCGTTAAACTCGTATCCAGCAAAATAAAAGCGCGGAATTTTAACCAAGGGAGCTTCTATCGTGCCCGATGCTGTGCGTACGTTGAAATTACCAATAAAAGTGAGTCGTCTATTTTTCCCCAACCTAGCATAAAGCCGCGACGATATAGCGGTGGTGCTTGCTCCCGTGTCTAATATCATCATCGCTTTTTGATTTAGTGCTTTTATATTCAGTCTGTACTGGTCACCTACGCGAAGCATGGCAACACGGGTTTCCCGTGCACCTGTGGCGTTCCAGTCCTCATCGTTAAGTCCATCTTCCTGGCTAGTATTATCATCGTATGACTTTTGCGGTGCGCGGTATGCCAGCGTTCTTATTGCTTGCGCATCCTCATCTTCAAAGGGAAGGGGGGCAAGTGCGTCTTCCATTAAGGTACGTTTTTTCTGATGTGCATAGGCAAGCGCCAAATTCAAAGCATACTCTCGTGATTCTGGCACCCGTTGAAACAGCGGTTCATTCAATTTGGCGAGTAGTTCCCACTGCCTATCACGGCTTAACTGATTTTGTGCCTGCTGGTAAAGCGATACGATTTGTTTGTTTACTTTATCAAGTAACTCAGTTGATAGCGGTAGCTCGGCCAAATCGTACAGGTGAACAAGCGCAACGCTCAATGGCTTGGTTAATCGAATCATTTCTGCTTCAAGCAATAACAAGCGCTCATCAAAAGGCGACTTTTTAAGTGCGATTGATAATTCTTGGGCTAACCTGTCGAATTGACGTGAACTTAACAAGTCTTCAAGCGAAAGGGCGTTGTCGTGCACGATGGTCGAAGTAACGCCAGTATCAATATTAGTTTTACTAGCGATAGCCTGTGCCCGCTCTCTGCTGGTGTTATCGTTTCTTAATGAAGCAGAGGTAGATTGAGCAGTTTCTTCTACACCGTTTGATTGTAATGCTGTCCATAGATACGCGTTTATCGCTAGCGACAAACAAAGTAATACAATCAGTAATATCGCAATCCATCGTGCCATTCTTATTCCTATTTAAACCGGTGTTATACAGGCATTGCCATAAATGGTTTTAAAGTTTTCTGGCATTCGCTTTGGCATTCCCGTATCCAAACTTACGCACACAAACGTGGTAAGAGCATCAAATACGGTCTTTTTTCGTTCTGGACAAATAAATTGAAACTGACGCTTAAGCGTTAACCGGTCATCACAGTGGACAATCCACGTGGCACAGTGAAGTTCATCACCCAAGTGCGATGGCAAGTGATAATTCAACTCGTGGCGCTTTATTACCATGCCTCTATTTTGCGCTTGATAATCTGCAAAGTGCAAACCAAGCGTGTTGGAGTGCGCCCAAGCCAGCTTTTCCACTTGTGCTAAGTAGGCAACATTGTTGACGTGTTTGTAGTGATCAATATGGGTGTCATCAATTCGCCAAGGTTTAATAAAAGGGGCTTCAAACATCCATGGTAGTGATAAATTGCTCAAAAGGTATCCTTACTGCTGTTGAACCTGAGGAAGTGGGTTGTCGTCAGGTAGAGAAAGATTTGGAGAAAACAGTTCGTACATCAGCGCTTTTTCGCGCTCAAGTACAGGCTGAATAAAGCTTTGTACATCGCCGATAGCTTTAAACGCGTTAAACCCCCGCTCTAAAAACTCGTGTAATGCTAACACGCCAGCCAGTTTAGCCGGTCGGCGCGATAGTTTTATAAGCATGCCTATTCCCGGAATTCTTACCACATCAGCAAGTTGGTCGCCAAGGTGTGCAATGATATCTATTTGGTGCTGTCTGTCTTCTTGGCGCGCAATATGACGATACGCCTCGGCGTAGTTGTCTCGAGTAATGGGGGCGTTTGGATAATGCGTACTTAGGTATTGTGCCATGTCCATATCAAGATTGAACGATAGTGCATTAAGTGAAAGTGCATCATCCATCGCGTTCATGGCTTTATCGGGCAGTACTTTCGCTAGTTTGGGTATGACACGGGCTAAATCTGCATCACGCTGGCTAAAATCTTTGGGGCCATAAAGCTCTTCAACAAAAAAGGCCATCGCTTTTTGGTATTTCGATTGTTGCGCCAAATCGTCATGGGACACTAACAAGCGCTGGCATTGCCACTCTTGCAAAGCATGAATAAGCGGCATGAGTTCAAGCTTTATCGCCAAGTCTCGTAGCGCATTTACACGATGAATATGTTTAATGATCGCTTGTGCCAATTATTCTCCTCCCATTGTTAAACACTTGGTTAGCCCACGCGCACAATAGCACGTAATTCCATTTTTAACGTAATAGAGCACTAGAGCGTGTTGACCTTTGTGGTACGTTTTTGAAGCAAAGAGTTTAGCATTTAGACAAGGAAGTGCACACGCAGTGTAGCCATCTACATAAGTGTGCGCTGACGCAGGATAAATGCTAAACAATTGCTGCCTGAAAGGTTCATCCAAGCAAGTCCCATGCTGCTTCTCTCGTTGCTAATTTGGAATAACCACACCACCCAACTCGTTCATTGCCTGAAACTCGCTTGGAATGAACAAAAAGTGTACCAAAAAGGTCAGCGCGCTCTAATTAGATGCAGACAGGCTTTTGCGCTGTAAAGCTAGATTGCACAATGAAAGCGGTGCTTTCAAGTGAGAATATGCAAGTTAACTGATACAATGCGAGTGTTTTTATGTTTGATAGTGTATCTACGCTTTTGGATTTCGATAGTAACGCTCAATGATTGACCCAAGAAGTATGACAAGTCCTACCCAGCACCAGCTTACCGATGAAGCGCAAGCCGAGCACGACAAAGATGTGCCGGTACTTATTGCTTTGTTTAACGATACCTTTAAAGATTTTAATACCCGGTTAGTGTTGGGAAGCGATGAACCTATTTATCTGCCGGCCAGTGAAGCATGTGATTATCACCAAATTGTTTTCGCACATGGCTTCTTTTCAAGTGCACTGCATGAAATTGCACACTGGTGTATTGCAGGAGAGGCTCGTCGGTTACAAGAAGACTATGGCTACTGGTATTGCCCAGATGGTCGAGATGCACAGCAGCAAGCAAGCTTCGAAAAAGTTGAGATAAAACCACAAGCAATAGAATGGGCCTTTACTGAGGCCGCTGGCAGACGCTTTCAAGTAAGCACAGACAACCTTAACGGTGCAGAGCCAGACCGAGAGGGATTTACCCAAAACGTGGCAAAGCAGCGTGCTTATTTTGAACAACATGGTTTTCCGGTTAGAGCAGAACGCTTTATTGCTGCGCTTCGCAGAACGTTTCTAAATCATTCCCACGTTGGAGCATCCGTTGCATGAATAAGTCTGTTTTCTGCTTAGGCGTTATTGTGAATCCCTTCGCAGGTATTGGCGGTGCATTGGCGTTAAAAGGCAGTGATGGCAAAGATATCCGCGAACAGGCCTTGGCCAAAGGTGCTGAGAAAAAAGCCAACGAAAAAATGGCGAAGGCATTAAGTGTCTTAGAAGCCATGTCTGGCCAATTTACGGTATTAACCGCAGCAGGGGAAATGGGCGAGGAGGTGTGTAAATCAATGGGCATCGACTATAACGTTGTCTATTCTCCTGCGCAGTTACAAACTGAAGGCGAAGATTCTGAGCGCGCGGCACGTGCAATGGTTGAAGAAAACGTCGATTTATTGCTTTTTGCTGGCGGTGACGGAACGGCTCGCAATATTTGTAGTGTTGTTGGCAGCGCCGTCCCCGTGTTAGGAGTGCCAGCAGGCTGCAAAATTCACTCAGGTGTATACTGCGTTTCGCCATCGGCAGCTGGGCAGGTAGTAAGCCAAATGATAGCGGGTGAGTTGGTCAGTGAAATGGACGCCGAAGTACGCGATATTGATGAAGATGCTTTCAGGCGCGGGAAAGTAATTGCAAAACACTACGGTGAAATGCGAGTACCTGCAGAGCTTAGCTATGTTCAAGCGGTCAAAATGGGCGGAAAAGAGGACGAAGCCCTTGTGCTGGATGACATTGCCGCGTTTGTCAGTGAAATGATGGACGATGAGCCCGATACCTATTTCGTCATGGGCTCAGGCTCTACCGTAGGTGCTATCATGGAATACCTGAGCTTAGAGAATACATTACTGGGTGTGGATATTGTAAAAGCTGGAGAGCTCATTGCCTCTGACGTGACCGCTCAATCGCTTATCGAGATTACCCAAGGGAAACCGTGCAAAGTGGTATTAACGGTAATCGGGGGGCAAGGGCATATACTGGGACGCGGTAATCAACAGCTGAGTCCTGCGTTTATTCGCCAAATTGGCAAAGCAAACATGCTGGTTGTGGCTACCAAGCAAAAAATTCAGGCCCTAGAAGGTCGTCCATTGCGCCTTGATTCTAGTGATGCTGAACTAGACGAATCCCTTGCAGGTGCGTTTACCATCATTACGGGCTACAAAGATAAAGTATTATACAACGCTGTTTAGTGAGTAGATGCTCACTAAAATGTATTGTTTTAGAAGTAAAAGGAGAACGGTTTGTTACCACCTGCTGCTGCACCACAAGATGTGGTAAATGCGATTGCGAAAATTGAAGCTTCACTTGATGATGTGGTGAACCACGGAAGTGATGATGAGTTGTTTATAGCGAGCTACTTGCAAGGCCACTTTGCCGTTGAAGCTAGGCAGTTAGAGATGCAAGCTGATGCGTCATTGACACATCTGAATGATAAGATGATGGATAGCTTAAACAATGCTTTTGAGAATAAAGAGCTTGAAGGCGATGACGCAGAGCAAGTACAGCAATTATGGGCGCGTCTTTTTAACGCCGCAAACTAAGCGTTTTCTATAATAAACGCCCACCTCTTGCAGTTGTATTCGTAGCGCGTTGACGACACGCGCTATTCACTTATCCGCTAATTGCGTTACGATATCAGCAACAAATTTTTAACATGTTGTGAGTGAAGTAATGCTGAACCGTGCATCTAAACCTTTCGTTAAGCTGGTAGAACGCTACCTTCCAGATCCTTTTGTATTTGTTTTATTACTTTCTCTAATAACGTTTTTAGCTGCAGTGGTTATCGAGCAACAAACCGTGATGTCTGTTATAACCATTTGGGGTAATGGCTTTTGGGGCCTGCTAACTTTTTCAATGCAAATGCTGTTGGTACTGGTTACAGGCTTTATGCTTGCTTCAACCCCGCTAATCAGGATGTTATTGAATAAGCTAGCAACCTTGGGTAAATCGCCAGGCAAAGCCATTGTATTGGTTACTGTGGTGTCGCTGACTGCAAGCTGGATAAATTGGGGATTTGGCTTAGTGGTGGGCGCGCTTTTTGCCAAAGCATTAGCAAAGCAAACACAGGTAGACTACCGACTTTTGGTGGCCAGCGCTTATTCTGGATTTGTAGTGTGGCACGGCGGTTTAGCGGGCTCAGTGCCGCTCACCATTGCGACAGAAGGGCACTTCGCGGTAGAACAGATTGGTGTAATTCCCACATCTCAAACGCTGTTCAGCAGTTTCAATTTAACCTTGTTGGCAATTTTGTTCGTTGTTATTCCGTTGGTAAACCGGTTGATGCTTCCATCGCAAGAAGAGAGTGTCATTGTCGACGCACGCAAATTTGAAGAGACGTTACCTAAACAGAGTGAAACGGTAAGCCCAGCTGAAAAGCTGGAAAACAGTATGCCACTAGCACTATTGGTGGGGTTTGCAGGTGTAGCATACTTAATAAGCTATTTCGTGAAAGGCGGTGGCTTAAACCTCAATATCGTAAATACGCTTTTCTTGTTTTTAGCCATTGTACTTCACGGTACACCAAAAAGTTTGCTTCATAGTCTGCAGCAAGCGGTGCAAGGTGGCAGTGGTATTGTGATTCAGTTTCCTTTCTACGCCGGCATTATGGCAGTGATGGTGCAGTCTGGGCTGGCGCAAAGTATGTCTGAGGCCCTAATAAGCTTTGCTACTGCCGATACGCTAGCAGTGTTTAGCTTTTTTAGTGCAGGCATTGTGAACATCTTTGTTCCCTCTGGTGGCGGGCAGTGGGCAGTGCAGGCACCGGTTGTATTACCAGCAGCATTAGAGCTTGGCGCTGATGTAAACAAATTAGCAATGGCTGTGGCGTGGGGAGATGCTTGGACTAATTTAATACAACCGTTTTGGGCCTTACCTGTTCTGGCTATAGCAGGGCTTCGAGCCAAAGACATTATGGGTTACTGTTTAGTGCAGCTTATCATTACCGGCGTTATTATCGCTTTGGTACTGCGCTTTATGTAAGTGCTATTGTAATTCGCCTTTATTGATACTGGAAAATATGTCCGGTTTAAGACTCGCTCGCTGATGTTCTTTTTAAAATGTTATGTTGAAACATTTTTAGGTGTGAGAAAGTCGGTGAATTAGTGAAAAAGCAGCTAATGTCTACATCAAACGTACTGCTCGTTACTGTGCTATCAGGTTTTTTAGGCGCTGGTAAATCAGCTATGTGTGGTTCCCAGTGTGATAGCGCTATTTTTTCTAAGCTCCACCTTATTATCGTAAACGTCCTACCGCGACAGCATTTGCCACATGCGGCAACGCCTTTCCGAGTCACAAAGTAAAGTTTCCTGCTTCATCATAGGCACCTGCAACCTTTGCATGGCACTCAACCTTTACGCGCGTTGTGTTGTAGCGCCTCTATCGCATTCTCGGTCACTTTTAGGTTGGTAAAAGTGTAAATGGAGCGATTTTTGCATTCAAAGGCACAATAAAGTAAGTAAATGTCGATTTTCTGGCGAAAACGATTAAGTAGCGGAACCACAGTATGACAAGTTTTCTAGGCTTTAAAAAGATAACAGCAAGGCTTTATACCTATGCCTTAATAGGCACTACGGTATTATTGACCTTGATACTAGCGGCGTGCTCCTCGGCTGAAAACACTAAAAGTCAGCTCGCGCAAACCAATTTGTCGACTGTATCGCCATTAGGCAATGTAGAATATTACACCTACTTACTCGCAAACGAACTTTTTGCCGATGTGGGGCCTGCAAATCAGTCTCGCTACGCCGTAGTGGGGTTTGTGCCTGCTGACTCGTTAAAATACGATGCACATCACCAGCATCCACTTATGTTACTTGGCCATCAGTTAGAACAGGGGCTGGTAACTGAAGCCACCAAAAGAGGTTTTTCCACTCAAGAATTCAAGCTGTCGAACGATATAATTGTTAATGATGAAAGCGATCGCATCTTAACCCGAAACATCGAACAGCTTTCAAATATCGAGCGCGTCGATTTTTACATTACGGGCACTATGGTAAACCAAGAGTCTGGCGCAATTGTTAATGCTCGAATCATCAGCGCACGTACAAAGAACGTAGTAGCCGCGGCCACACGATTCTTTCCTGCAGAATTATTTTGGCAGCAGGAAAAAGTTACTACACGCAATGGTAAATTATATAGAACCGAAGGTATGAGGTAATCAAATGAAACACAAACGTCTATATTCAACATTCATACTGTCGGTTTGCGCTGTAGCCCTAAATGGTTGCTCAATGATGATGGGCGAAGAAGAAATGGTTGAGCAACAGCCTGAGCGTCCAAAAATGAACGTTATTGATATTACAGCGGAAGACAGGTCTCCCGCTGTTGCCATGTCTGCTAATGAGGCGCAGCCGAGTGCTATGGATGCGTATGGTGCTATTGGACAACCTCCACTTTATTCAAGCGTTCAGGGGGCCTATAAAGGTAGGCCGCTAACTAAGCACATTGGCGACTATGTTAAGAACATGACGCAAGACCTTATTGCGAACATGGAATACGTGAACGACAAGACGCCAATCGGCGTGACACACTTTGCGCTGCTTGATACCAACCTTCAGCAAACCGATTTACTAGGTCGTCAAATGGCGGAATCGTTTGTTCATGAGCTTCATAAGTTTCGCGTTCCCGTTATAGATTTTAAAGCAACGGAATACATTCGAATTACGGAAGATGGCGATTTTGTATTAAGTCGCGATTATCTTGAGCTTAGCAGTAGCTTGCCTATTGAATATGTACTTACTGGTACTATGACTAAACACCAAGGTGGTGTGTTAGTGAATGCACGTATCCTTGGCATGCAGTCGCGAGCGGTTGTCGCAAGCGCACAAATGCTGGTGCCATTCTACGTTGTCGACGCGCTTATCCCTAGCGATGGCAGTGAACAAAATGGTATGCGCGATGGCGTAAAACTAAGTCGAGGCTAAGGAGCGAGAATGCGAAAATTATTCAAGCTCAATCTACGGGATACGCTTTCGACAACTAAAATGAAAACCTCGAAGTTCGCTGTTTTTATGGCAGGTGCTATTGCGTTAACTGGCTGTGCAACTAGCGATTCTATTGGCTCTTTTTGGTTAGGTGAAAGCGGAGAAATTGTGCATGATGCCGAGCCTGTACCCGTGCCAAGTCGTTCCGGTTTAAAATACACACCTGACTCTAGAGATAGAGAATATCAACAGCATGTAGCGGTAGAGCCTGCCTATAAAGATCCGCTCCACACCGGTTTTTTCCCCTCTAAAACGCATAAGCAATTAAATGATTACGCATCGCAGCTGGCCATGGAGCTTATGGAAAACGCCACAAGACTTACGCATCAAGACCGCGTAGGCGTTGCGAGCTTTGTTCGTCTTAATCAGTCGCTAAACGATAGCACCGTATTGGGTAATCAGCTCTCTGAATACCTTATAGCTGAGTTGCAAGATTTCGGGCTTGCTATCGTAGACTTTAAAGTGGCGGGAGGCATAACATTAACGCCAGTAGGTGACTTTGTGCTTACCAGAAACGGCGAAAAACTTGCAAAGCAAATTGAAATGGATCACGTGGTGACCGGCACTATTATTGAAGACGATAGAGGTGTAAGGGTAAATGCGCGTATTGTTTCACTCAACGGTAAGCAAGTCGTCGCAAGCGCCAATATCTATATTCCAGCGTTTGTGGTAATGGATTTGAACAAAATGGCGAGCGTTCGCTCGCCACAGTAATACTTAACCACTAGCATCTAACACGCAGGCACCAAGCGTTTGCTATTCGTTTGTGTTTTGTTGCATCACTTATTCACCACGAATAGCTTGTCGTGTCATGAAGCGGCTGGTATTTACCGCATTCAATAAATCGTTGTTAAGCGGTAAAGGCTCTGCACACAATCCGCTCACTAATACTTCCGCCATAAGTGGCGCCGTTGTTAAGCCTCTAGAGCCCAAGCAGGTTAACGTAGATATACCGCTTCTTGGAAGTAAAGGCGTTTGCTGTAGCGGTTTACCTTGTCCCAACTCGCTGTATTCCTTTTTAAGCGCATTGAAATCATGCATGGTGCCTACTACAGGCTGGTGATCTGGCGAGCCCAATCGAGTCGCCGCACGTGCAGTGCCATCATGCGAAAGGTCCGCAATTAGGTTGGTATTCTCAAGTGCTTGTTTATGTGTATTCAGATTCGTTTGTGTTTCGACTTCACATACCTCTGTTGAAAGGTCGTTTTTCACATACGTCGACCCTAACGCATGACGCCCGTCCATCGCTGGTGTCATATAGCCTTTGTGGCATAGTACCGTGCACAAATCTGATAGGGGCGCCTGTGAAGGAATGGCCTCGACTTGACCGCGAACAGGGCGAAGCGGAAGAGAGGAAAATTCGTCTGCAGCAGTTGCCCCTGCGCCAAGCGCTAAAATGACGTGCTGGGCTTCAATTGTCACTTCAGTTTTTTCAGTATCGTGATGTGCGCGATCGCAGACGTCAAACATCACTTTTACGGTATCCTGCGTCTCATTATTATCCGCGCTACTTCGCTGAATGTCCTTACCTGCAACGCAGTGACTCACATAGCGATGATTCGCTTTAATGGTGAGTAACCCAGATGCGCTTGCTTGGCTAAGCATGGCGTTCACAAGGGAAGGCGGCGATAACCATCCACCTTGTTCAATCCATAATCCTGAGTAAGGCAGTGCAATGTTGGCTTTTTGACTCACCTCAGCTTCAGTTACGTGGCGTACCAATGCGTCTGGCCATACTTCTGAGGCTGCTAGCTTCGATTGTCTTGTCGCCACATTGTCATTAAAGCTCAGCTGAATTACGCCGCAGAATGCATGTGGTACTTGTGGGTGATGGTGCAAAATGTCGTGGTAATATTGCTTTGCATACAAAAAACTGTGCGCTTGCAAACGGCTTGCAATGCTGGCTTCGCTGTGAAGCTGTGGATAGAAACCACCTTGAGGGTTGCCCGACGCGCCCGTTGCGGGTGTATCGCCGTCAAAACACAATGTAGTATTAATCCCTCGCTTGGTTAGCGATAAACAGACACTCGCTGCAGCAAGGCCAGAGCCCACGACTATCACGTGGTCTTTTTCGGTATTGAGTGTTGTTGAAAAACGATAATAGGGACCTAGTGGCGTACGCAGCTTTTGCGGCACGTTTTCGTGTGTATCGTCGAACTCGCCCGTTAGCATGTCGCGCTTGCGACCAAATCCGTTGCGCTTTTTAATGTTAAAACCAACCGCTGCTAGGCCACGCTTAACAATGCCTGCAGCAGTGAACGTGCCAAACGTTGTTCCCTTTTTTGATAAACGCGCCATTTGAGAGAAAAGGGCCTCTGTCCACATGTCTGGGTTTTTACTTGGCGCAAAACCGTCTAAGAACCACGCATCAACCAAACCATGCATTGGGCTATGCCACTGAGGTAGAAGGGCGTGCACGTCGCCAATCCATAGGTCTAGTGTGGTTGTAAATTCGGGGAAGTCTAGTCTATGACAACCTTCTAACCCCATGGGATATTTGTCACCTAACGCGTCAGACTCTTCTTTAAGTGCGGGAAAAGCGGAAAGCGCCCGTTTCATATCCTTTGGCGGTAACGGAAATTTTTCGGTAGTTATGAAATACAAATGCTTAAGCGGATGAGCAGGGTTCGTTTTTCTAAAAGTACGGAACGCTCGCATAGTTACCAGAAAGTTAAGGCCAGTACCAAAGCCTGTTTCAGCGATAACAAACGTGGGTTTTGTCCATGTTAACCAGCGAGAGGGTAAATCGTTGCCCTCAATAAAGACGTGTTGTGTTTCGTCTATGCCGCTATCGTTTGAAAAATAAACGTCATCAAAATGATCGGCCACAGGCGTACCGCTCTCGTTAAAATGAACCTGTGCATGTTTAGATTTCACTCGTGCGTGTTCTCCATATTTCTCGTGCGTAACGTTTCGATTAAATGTACTTTAATTGGGGGTGATATGTGGCACCGTGGCGCCGGTTACCGTTTGATTTTCTTTCATGCCGCCCACTGTATACCAAGTGCCCTTAATGTTAAGTAGGCCGCGGTGGTCCATGGTGCTGTTCTTCGAATGGCCCACGGACCACGAATTGTTAGTGATATCGTACGACCAGATGGCGTTGTCTGGTTCAGCGGGTTTCCCATCATAACCAATACCGTTGTAGTTATAGGGGTTAGTTGACCCACCCACAAAATGAATAAGCTTGCGGTCATTGTCACCTGCGCTGGCCATTCGGTATCGTGATTTTTTGGTCGGGTGTTCGATAACCCGCCAATCAATTTTACTCGGTGTTTCTTTGTTTATCTTTCCGCGAAAACACGCGGTTTCTGCACCAAAGGAGCGACGTTTATTTTTGTGAGGGACTATTGATACGCCGTCACAAACTACCATTACATTATCTACAATACCGCCAGCGTGACCAAAGACAGGCTTACCTAAAAACGGGCTGCCTTGCTGCCATGTGTTTTGTTTCGTATCGTATATTTGAACCAGATTAACGTTGCCATCGTTATGCCAGCCAGAGATTAAATAAATAAACCGCGATTGATAAACAAGTGCAACGGCATCGTCAACGGGAACCGGCATTGAAGAGAGTGCCGAGTAAGTGGCAGTGATAGGGTTGTATTTGTATACGTCTGGGGTGCTAATCTCGCTGTGATCGCTAGCAACAGTATAGCCACCAAAAAGATATACGCTGTCGTTTACACCTACCGCCACCGATGCTAAACGACCTTTTAATGATAAGCTCGAGGGCACATCGGGGATAGCTTGCCACGTTGCAGGCTCATCATTTTCAATTTTTAACTGCCATGCTTTGTTGTGCACATCGTGATGCGTTTTCCCATCAAATAAGCCCATAAAACTAAATACAAACTGGGTGTCATCAATGTTTAACGTTGCTACGGCATTGTTTGCTGATGCTTGCGGCAAGGGAGGAAGCTTTGCTTTGGCATTATCGCTAGCCAACGTGGTAGTGCTGCTTAACAGACTGAAAAAAGCAAGGAAACCACACAGAAATTTATAAGAGTTTGTCGTGTACATTGTTGCGTTCTTTTCCGTAGTAAGAAGTTTTTACACCATAAATAAGCGATGTGAACACGGGGCAGGTGAAAACAAAGCGCAACATTGTACCGTCATATTTTATGCTTGCCATTGTTTGTTGGTTAAAACGCTAGTGCCAAATTGCTTTTAGTTGCTTACAAGTGTACGCTGAATCTACTGAAAAGGGATGGTGCGGCAACAATAAATACACGCTTTCAGAAGCAAATTATTCAAGCATGGTGAGAAAGAGAGCAGGCAAAGCAGACCACTTTATCAATCAAAATCGTTACCATAAGCCGCAATAACGCAAAGGGTAAACTATGAGAAGAGCAGTAATCACCGGTCTTGGCATCGTATCAAGTATCGGCGTGAATAAAGAAGACGTACTTGCCTCACTTAAGGCGGGCAAGTCAGGAATTACATTTTCAGAACAATTTGCTGAGATGGGCCTTCGCAGCCAAGTGTGGGGCAACATAGATATTGATTTGAAAGAGCATATCGACCGCAAAGCAATGCGTTTTATGGGCGATGCAGCGGGATATGCTTACGTTGCAATGCAGCAAGCAATTAGCGACTCTGGCCTTGAAGAAAAGGATATCTCAAACGAGCGCACGGGTATTATTGCTGGCTCAGGCGGTGCATCATCAGAAAACCAAGTATTGTCAGCTGACGTACTTCGCGAAAAAGGAGTTAAGCGCGTAGGCCCATACATGGTACCTCGTTGCATGGCTTCTACTGTTTCAGCTTGTTTGGCAACACCATTTAAAATTCGCGGCGTGAACTACTCTATTGCCTCGGCGTGTGCAACGAGCGCGCATTGTATTGGTAACGCATTAGAACTTATTCAGTTAGGTAAACAAGACGTAGTATTCGCAGGTGGCGGTGAAGAACTGCACTGGTCGCTGTCTAGCCAGTTTGATGCAATGGGAGCCCTTAGTTCTAAATACAACGATAACCCAGCCGTGGCATCGCGTACTTATGATGCTGCACGCGATGGTTTCGTAAGCTCTGGCGGCGGCGGTATGGTTGTGGTCGAAGAACTTGAGCACGCTCTAGCTCGTGGCGCAAAAATTTATGGTGAAGTAGTGGGTTACGGTGCTACTTCTGACGGCTTTGACATGGTTGCACCGTCAGGAGAGGGTGCTATTCGCTGTATGAAGATGGCTATGCAAAACGTAAATGCCCCCATCGACTACTTGAACACACACGGTACATCCACTCCGGTAGGTGACGTGAAAGAGCTAGCGGCTATTCAAGAAGTATTCGGTCAATCGGGTGTACCAATTAGCGCAACTAAGTCGTTAACAGGGCACGCGCTTGGTGCGGCAGGCGTCAATGAGGCCATCTATAGTTTATTAATGATGGAGAATAACTTTATTGCGCCGTCGATTAATATCGATAGCTTGGATGAAGCGGCTCAAGGGTTAGATATTGTAACTCAAGCACGTGAAACCGAACTCAATACTATTATGTCTAATAGTTTCGGTTTTGGTGGCACTAACGCAACATTGGTAATGCAGCGTTATACTGGCTAAATACAAAACTGTTCACTGTTCAGTGAAAAGCGTATTACACCCCGTGTAATACGCTTTTTTGCTTTTTCACTACATTAAAACTGATAGCGACTAAATAGCGCCTCTGGTGCGTCAATGGTTATTTTGCCGTAGTGCAACTTAACAAGGCCTTCTTTTTGTAATTCACCTAAAAGTTGGTTCACCGTTTGTCTACTACTGTTAATCATTTGCGCTAATGACTCTTGCGATAGCGATAGCGTTATTGCCGCATTTTTGGGTAAATGCTGTCCATAGCTGGTGGTAAGCATAAGCAGCCGTTTAACTAATTGGTGCTTAAGGCTTAGCCCTGCGCTTGAATCGATGAATTGAAATGCGCTTCGTACACGGGTGCAAAGAAGCCGCATAAAGTGAGGGTAAAGTTCTGGGTATTGGGACAGCAGAGCTTTAAACGCTGGCTTTTGAATAATCGCAACCGTGCATGCGGTTTCGCAGAAATTGTCGTGAGTGCGAGGCAAATCATCAAACATTGATATTTCACCAAACCAAGTACCCGGCCCCAAGAGGGCAAATAGCATCTCTCTGCCATCTACCCCAACAGACACTACGCGCAATCTTCCCTCGCAAACGCCATAAAAGCCTACACCTTCTTCTCCTTTTGCATGAAGCTGCTGACCCGCTTTCAAATGCTTTAAGCGCATTTTCTCGAACATGGCATCTTGTAAATAAGAAGGAATATCGCTGAACCATGTTGAGCTTATAAGTACTGATTTAAACTCTTTCATTTAACAAATTAATAACATTGTCGTGTATCCGACAGTGTATAGCAGTTTGTACGAGTAATGTAGCACTATTACAGAGTGAATTATTCAGTATTACTGGGAGAGAGAAATGACACAGTCGGTGAAAGACAAAGTAAGTGAACAAGAATGGCAAACACGTGTTGACCTTGCTGCATGCTACCGTGCTGTGGCTATGTACGGTTGGGATGACCTTATATTCACTCATATATCGGCAAGAGTTCCCGGGCCAGAACACCACTTTCTCATCAATCCCTATGGAATGATGTTTGATGAAGTAACAGCGTCAAGCCTTGTAAAAGTTGACCTTCACGGTAACAAAGTGATGGAAAGTGAATATGAAGTTAATCCAGCAGGGTTTACTATTCACAGCGCGGTGCACGAGGCTAGAGAAGACGCCAAATGCGTATTACATCTTCACACTGCAGAAGGCGTAGCGGTGTCAATTTTAGAGGACGGTCTTCAACCGTATTCTCAGCAATCATTGTTTCCGCTCGCTTCATTGTCATATCACGCCTATGAAGGGGTGGCACTAAACCCAGATGAGAAAGTGCGTTTAGTGAGAGACCTTGGCGACACGCAGTTTATGATCCTGCGTAATCACGGTTTGTTAACCTGTGCAGACACAATTTCAGACGCATTCTTATTCATGTTTATTTTACAACGCGCGTGTGAAATTCAGCTCAAAGCACAAGCAACGGGGCAACAGCTCATTCCAATTCACTCTGCTATATTACAGGGCATTAAGGCTCAAGCAGACCAAGTAACAAAAGGTGCCGGCGGTGCATTAGCGTGGCCTGGAATTAAACGCAGGGTGGCACGTCATTTCCCAGGTTTTGATGAGTAGTGTTTTTGGCGGAAATTTTACTTCGATAATCAAGGTAGATATAAAATAAACATCATAGCGCTAGGTTACTAAGTGCCTGCTTTGCGTTACACTTAGCGCTATGAAAATACTTCTTGAAGACACTATCCCTTTTGGCCGCGATTACCTTAGTGACGTAGGTGACGTAACTACCTATGCATGGCAGTCGCTCGCACCAGAAAAGCTGCAGGGTATCGATATTCTTGCGCTTCGTTCTACCACAAAAGTAACGCCAGCACTTCTTGCCAAAGCAGATAAATTACAATTTGTGACGACGGCGACGGCTGGAACTAATCATCTTGATAAAGATTACCTGACCAGCGCAAACATTAATTTTAATTCGGCCGCAGGATGTAACGCGGTTGCAGTAGCCGAATATGTGTTAAGTGTTTTATTGCATGCCCACAAAGCGAAAAAGTTAGATTTAAATAAAGCGAAAGTGGGCATTGTTGGTGCCGGAAATGTAGGAAGTGCGTTATCACGTATCCTGACTGTGCTTCGCATAGAGCACATCTTGTGTGATCCGCCGCTAGAGGAAAGTGGAGATACCAGGAGCTTCAAAAGCTTAAGCGATATTGCCAAGTGCGATGTTATTACGCTTCATGTACCGTACGTAAAAGCAGGCGCGCACCCAACAGGGCAGCTTATCGATCAAGACTTTTTGGCATCACTGTCGTCTGATCAGTTGCTTATAAACGCATGCCGTGGTGAGGTGATCGACGAGGCATCGCTTTTAGCGAGATTACAGCAAGACAACGCGCCAACAGTTGTTCTGGACGTTTTTGATAATGAGCCGCATGTTGATACTTCTCTTTTTGACTACGCATGGTTTGTAACCCCACATATTGCCGGCCATTCTGTTGAAGGTAAGGTGCGTGGTACGCAGATGATTTACGAACAAATCTGCGACATAGTAAGTGCGCCCGTCAATAAAGCATTAGGCGATTTCCTTGAACCAACAACACCTGTAGTTGCCAAGCTTGCACATCCAAAAGCTGAACACCTTTCTTTTGACGATCTTGTTGCGGTTTTTCATCAGGTATATGACATAAGCATTGACGATGCACATACGCGAGATACGCTTATGGCAGAAGGCACACTAGGGACGCAAAACAATGAGAGTATTGGCAGCAAGTTTGCTGCATTGCGTAAACAGTACCGCGTGCGCCGAGAGTGCAGTGCCTACGTGCTAGAGGTGCCAAGCTCGACCAGTCGCAACATACAGAACACGCTGTCAGCACTAGGTTTTGAGGTAAAATTAGCGTAACTGACCACAGCCGGCAGAGAGGCGTTGGCTGAAAAGTAGTCAGGCTGCCTGTAAAACAACAGATAGCGCTAAAATAAGTCGCGCTATTACATTATTATTGTACTAAGACAACTTTCGTTGTTATTCATTTTTATTAACGAGTAAGCACAAAACTCGTTTCATCAAAGTAGGAGCATAAAGCATTATGTCGCAGGCGTTTGACGTAGCGGTATTGGGTGCCACTGGTTTAGTGGGCCAAACCATGATTGAACTATTAGAAGAGCGAGATTTTCCAGTAAATCGTTTATATCCGCTTGCAAGTAAACGTTCAGCAGGTAGCACCGTGTCGTTTAAGGGTGAAGAGATAGAGGTGCTAGATGCAGATGAGTTTGATTGGTCATTGGCGCAGTTCGGCTTTTTCTCTGCCGGTGGAAGTATCTCTGAAAAATTCGCGCCTCGTGCAGCAGACGAAGGCTGTATTGTTATCGATAACACATCACATTTCAGATACGAACCAGATATTCCACTTGTAGTACCGGAAGTAAACGCTCACGCATTAGCCGATTTTAGAAATCGCAACATCATTGCCAACCCTAACTGCTCGACAATCCAAATGTTGGTTGCGTTAAAACCCATCCAAGATGCAGTAGGTATTGATAGAATCAACGTTTGTACTTACCAGTCAGTGTCTGGCGCAGGCAAAGAAGCAATGGAAGAACTGGCTAAGCAGACAGCAGGGCTTCTAAATGCGCGCGAAGTAAAAAATGAAGCATTTAGCCGACAAATTGCCTTTAATGTCATCCCACAAATAGATGTTTTCCAAGATAACGACTACACAAAAGAAGAAATGAAGATGTTGTGGGAAACGCAAAAAATAATGGGTGACCAAAGTATTCTTGTGAATGCAACTGCAGTACGAGTTCCAGTGTTTTATGGTCATGCTGAAGCGATTCACTTGGAAACTCGTTCACCAATTGATGCTGAACAAGTAAAACAGCTACTTGCTGATGCACCAGGTGTAACGGTATACGACAGCAACGAGCAGTTCCCAACCCAGGTATCAAGCGCAAGCGGTAATGACATTGTGCATGTGGGCAGAATTCGTAACGATATCACGCACCCTTGTGGCCTTAATTTATGGGTGGTGTCTGATAATATTCGTAAAGGTGCAGCAACAAATAGTATTCAAATTGCAGAAACACTTATTCGAGATTATCTGTAATTTGACGAATGGAAGCTGGCTAAGCATAGAAAAAGTAAACCTTTTTCTATGCTTGCCGATAAACTAAGAATGGAAGCGGAATAGGTAAAACACGCGTTCAAACTAGATTGACCTGAATAACTGGTTTATAGTTTGTGAAGTTGCAAATAATTATTGCATGAGTGTTTTCCAAAAATAGATTTTAGTCAGTCACTTAGGATTTATATTGTTGCAATAAATAGCATTAATAAATCAACAGATTGACTACAAATGTCACCGCCAAATGTTAGGTGCGCAGGTGATTAAAAAATAAAAATAAAAGCCAATACATAATTTACAAAAACAATTGGCTGAAAATCCGCCTTATCGTCATGGGCGGTAAAGACGCTTGAGGGCATATAGGATAGCTATGAAATTGCATTTGACGGGCTTACTTCTACTTACACTTTGTTTGTCTGCCCCTATCGCTACTGTCGATGCACAGGAGCGCAATACCCAATTAAAAGGCCCTAAAGACGCCAGCGATCAATTTTCAGGTCTCGAATATGGTCCTATAGACTCAAACGATACCCTATGGCGCATTGCAGAACGTTACCGCCAAAACAACAACCTCAGCGTTTATCAAGTGATGAGCGCAATTTACGAGCTCAACCCCAGCGCCTTCGAAAACGGTAACCTAAACCTGTTGGTAGATGGGGCTATGCTAAAACTGCCTTCAGAGCGCTACATCGCCCGTATAGACAAAAACAAAGCACAAATGCGTGCTGAGCAAGACGATCGCGAATTTGCGAAAATGCTCAATGAACCTGGCAGCAGCTTGAAAAACATCAAGCCTGCTTCACCACTGGTTAATCAAAACGACCTGTCTCAAACACAAACTGACATTGAACAAAAAATCACGGCGCTTGACGCAGAGCAAAACCGTCAGTTTGATGAACTTCGTAATCAGTTCGCAGCGTCACTAGACAATGTTCAGGCATTGCTGGAAGAGAACAAGAAACTTTATGACCGTGTTGATGCGGTTAACGGGGAGCTTGAGAACTTGCGAGGGCAGGTGGAAGGCGACGTTAAGTCGCAGCTTGATATGCAGGTTGCCTTGCAGCAAGAGCTGCTAGATATGATTAAAGCTGAACAGGCACAGCGTGAAGCAGAAAAAGAAGCCTCATTCGTATCAGCACTTACCAGCCCGTTAAGCCTTATTATTGGTTCTTCAATCCTATCACTGCTTTTGGTTGGCGGTTTAATCGCGTGGCTTTTAAAACGCAACAGTGCGCCACAACAAGCGCCAGAAACCACACCAACAATCACCGCTGATAATGACGATGTGCCGGTTCCGGATACTGATATTGCAGATTTATCGAGCGCTCTAGATGCCGATTTAGATGACAATGCAGAGCTGTCAGACGACGACCTATTCAATGATGATGACTTGCTAGATGACGTTCTAACATCGGATTTGGAAGAAAGCTTGGACGATGAGCTTGAAACCTTTGCTGATCTTGAAGATGACATGTTGGTGCCGGATGACGACAACGATGAATTGTTTGAAGAGGGCGGTGACGAACTTGATCAAAGCGAGTTAGATAGCTTGTTTGATGACGACGATTTATCAGACAAGGTGTTAAGCGAAGACAGCGATGATTTAGAAGGCTTTGACCTTTCAGGCGACGATGACGTCTTTGAAGAAAATGAAGAAGATAGTAATAGTGCAACTGCTGAAGATGAACCTGAAGAGTCTGCTGAAGCAGACAGCGACGACTTTGATATCGATGATTTACTCGACGATGTTCAAGGGCAAAGCGAAGAAAGTGTAGACCCCGATGATATTCTAGCGGAAGTAGCACAGGACCAAGACGATGCTGACAACGATACTGTTGATGAAGACGACATCGATGCGTTGCTAGAAGGTGCTTCAGACGATGCAGACGAAGATGGTAAAAATGAGTCTGATGAAGAAGATAACGCCGAAGCGGCATCGCTACCGTCAGTAGAAGATGAAGACGATAAACCCGAAATAAGTATTGATGACTTATTAGAGGAGCACGGCGTAGACGCAGGGCTTACCGACGAGTTAGACAGTAACGACGATCTGATAAACGAAGACATGTTGGAAAAGCTCGATGATGAGATAAACCAGCAGAATAAAGAAATAAATAAGATCACAGATGATTTGCTAAGTGAAATTGAGCAAATAGAAATGATGGGTGGTCTTGATGACGATGATTTAGATGAAGACGAAGAAGAAATTGAGAATGCTTCACCATCGCCTCAGTCAATCCAAAGTCTTGATGCTATTACCGATGACCTAGATGAAGTCATTGATGAAGATATTGAAAGTAGTGCTGATTTTAGCGACCCGCTATCAGATGAGCTCATTGCCGAGCTGCAGGCAGAAGATGAGGGAAGTGATGAATTCGGTGAAGCGTCTGATTCGGAAGAGCTTGACGATCCACTAACTGATGAATTGTTAGCGGAATTAGAATCGGAACTTGATTCAGAGCCACATGTCAGCCCCGAAGAAGGAAGCGACGAAAGCGAAGAAGACTTTAGCGATCCACTAACAGACGAGCTATTGGCTGAATTAGAAGCCGAAGAAAATGATTCAGTTGATGACGTGGACTCACTAAGTGATGAATTACTCTCTGAACTTTCCGAGGATGATGACTTATCAGAGCAAGATGATACGCCTCAAGAAGAGCCGTCTGAAGAAGCAGAGCTAGTAGAAACCGAAAGTGCTGCTGAAGAAGTTGCTGAAGACGCAGATGCTGAAGAAGACAAAGCTGAAGACAACGGCATTGAGAACGTAAGCGCTGATGAAAGTACCGATGAAAATGCCGAAGCGAGCAATGAAACCGATGTGGACGGTGAAATTGACGCTGATGACGTTAAAGATGAGATTGCTGATAGCACTGAGTCAGACCTAAGCGAACCAGAAATAGAAGACGTTATAACTGAAGATTCGCAAGAGGTTGAGCAAGAGCCACAAGATAGTGACGTTGATGCAGAACAATTAGAAAATATTGTTGACGGCACTGATGATGACAATGATGCTGCTTTAGAGACCGAGACCGAGACCGAGACCGAGACCGAGACCGAGACCGAGACCGAGACCGAGACCGAGACCGAGACCGAGACCGAGAC
>ENA-OWNT01000757-OWNT01000757.1-seawater-metagenome-genome-assembly--contig:-NODE-757-length-58501-cov-9.659164_pt1 | contig 58501 bp, 43 predicted proteins | sample MGYA00238136_ERZ651165 | MGnify/ENA primary metagenome ERZ651165 (study PRJEB26861, sample SAMN08777766) | seawater metagenome | isolation source: coastal seawater | place: USA: Florida | collected... | reverse complement strand
GGGGCCGCGGTCGAAGCTGCGGGGGGGCCGGGGAGGCCGGTCGTCGCGGGGCGGGGGCCGAGAGCCTCGGGGCGGCCGTCGCTCCACGTGGGCGGGAGGACCGCCTGGCCGTCGGGGGCCGCGGGGTCCACCGCCGCCTCCGCCGCCTCGCTCCTGGGCTTCGTTCACCCGGATGCGCCGGCCGTCGAGCTCGGCGCCTTCCATGGCGGCGAGGGCCGCCTTTGCTTGCTCCTCGGACGCGAACCCGACGAAGCCGAAGCCTCGGGATCGCCCCGTCTCCCGGTCGAGCACCACCCGGGCGTCCGTCACCTCGCCAAACGGCTCGAAGGCAGCGCGTAGCCCGGCGTCATCGGTTCCCCAGGAAAGTCCTCCCACGAAAAGTCGAGTGGCCATGCGGGAATCATCGCCCCGAGAACCGTTGAGTTTCAAGCATCTTGACGCCGTTCACCCCGCTGTCACACGGAGGGCGCGGGCGACGAGGTCGTCGTCGGCGTCCACAGGAAGGGTGACACGGAGCCCATCGTCGGCCTCCATCGCCCGTTCGCTGGCGAAGACCGCTCCGGGGTTTCGCGCCCACGCACGCCGCGCCAGGCCGTTGGCGACGTCCCAGTCCAGCATCGAGTCCGCGCGCCGGGCCGCGTCCGCGCTCCCGTCGAGGACCAGGCCGAACCCGCCGTTCATCACCCGACCCCACCCGACGCCTCCTCCGTTGTGGAGCGAGACCCACGAGGCGCCCCGCAGGGCGTCGCCGATGACGTTGTGGACCGCCATGTCCGCGCAGATGCGGGAGCCGTCCCGGATGTTCGCGGTCTCGCGCCAGGGGGAGTCCGTGCCGGAGACGTCGTGGTGGTCCCGCCCGAGGACGACCGGCGCGGTGAGGGTCCCGTCGGCGATGGCGTCGTTGAAGGCGGCGGCGATGCGGCGTCGGCCCGCGTGATCCGCGTAGAGGATGCGGGCCTGGGAGCCGACGACCATGCGGTTGTCGTCCGCCTGCTCGATCCAGCGCAGGTTGTCGAGCATCTGCTGCGCGATCTCGGGCGGCGCGTCGGCTGCCTGGGCGGCGATGACCCGCGCCGCGATCTGGTCGCTGCGGCGCAGGTCGGAGGGATCCCCCGACGTGCAGACCCAGCGGAAGGGGCCGAACCCGTAGTCGAAGCACATCGGGCCCATGATGTCCTCGACGTAGCTCGGGTAGCGGAAGTCGCGCTCGCCGGACGGGTCGTCCACGTCGGCGCCGGCCTCGCGGGCTCGGACGAGGAACGCGTTGCCGTAGTCCCAGAAGAACATCCCCTGGTCGGCGAGCGCGTTCACGGCGGCGACGTGACGGCGGAGCGAGTCGTGGACGTGCTCCTTGAAGCCGACGGGGTCCGAGTGCATGACGGCGCGGGCCTCGTCGAAGGTCAGGCCCGCCGGGTAGTAGCCACCGCCGAAGGGGTTGTGGAGTGACGTCTGGTCCGAGCCGAGCTCGATGGGGATGCCCGCCTGCACGAGGCGCTCCCACAGGTCGACGATGTTGCCGAGGTAGCCGAGCGACAGGGCCTCCTTGCGGGCGCGGGCCTGCTCGATCCGCCGCAGGATCGTGTCCAGGTCGTCCGAGACCTCCTGCACCCAGCCCTGGGCGTGCCGCTTGTGCAGCGCCGCGGGGTTCACCTCCGCCACGACCCCGATGGCACCGGCGATGACCGCCGCCTTCGCCTGCGCCCCCGACATTCCCCCGAGCCCGGACGTCACGAACACGCGCCCCGCCAGGACGTCGTCGCCCTCGGCTCCGAGGTAGAGGCGGGCTGCGTTGAGCAGGGTGATCGTGGTGCCGTGGACGATGCCCTGAGGCCCGATGTACATGAACGAGCCGGCGGTCATCTGCCCGTACTGGGTCACGCCGAGGGCGTTGCCGTTGTCGAGGTCCGCCAGCGTGCTGTGCTCCGGGATCATCATCCCGTTGGTGACCACCACCCGCGGGGCGTCCCGGTGGGATGGGAACAGCCCGAGGGGGTGGCCCGAGTACAGGACGAGGGTCTGCTCGTCGGTCATCTCGCTGAGGTACCGCATGGTCAGCAGGTACTGGGCCCAGTTGCTGAACACGGCCCCGTTGCCGCCGTAGGTCACGAGCTCGTAGGGGTGCTGCGCGACGGCCGGGTCCAGGTTGTTCTGGATCATCAGCATGATCGCGGCGGCCTGGCGGCTCCGCGCGGGGTAGGCGTCGATCGGGCGCGCGTGCATGGGATAGCTCGGCCGCAGCCGGCGCATGTAGATGTGGCCGTCCTCACGCAGCTCACGCGCCAGCTCGGGGGCGAGCTCCTCGTGCCAGTCGCGGGGGAGGTAGCGCAGGGCGTTGGCGAGGGCGAGGCGCTGCTCGCGCGGGGTCAGGGTGTGGTTCCGCTTCGGGGCGCGGTCCACGTCGTCGGCCTCGGGCGGGGCGGTGGCGGGGAGCGTCGCGGGGAGGCCGCGGCGCAGGGCGTCGGCGAAGGCGGGGTCCTGCATGGGCGGGATGGTAGTCCGCAGCGAACCTACGTCGGGTAAGTTGTCGCTCGGCTGGAGGTCCGGCGCGCCGGGTGGGCGTTCCGGGGGCTGGGAGGAGCCATGGCCGTGACCCGCGTGGAGCGCATCATCGATGCGCCGGCGGCGGACGTATTTCGGGCGGTCGCGGACGTGGAGACGCTCGCGCGGGCCCTGCCTCACGTCGTGGCCGTCGAGGTGCTCAGCGATCGACGCCGCGGCGTGGGTACGCGGTTCCGGGAGACCCGGGACCTGGGGGGACGCCTCGCGTCGATGGTGCTCGAAGTCGTGGAGTACGTGGAGGCGGAGCGGGTCCGGCTGCGGGCGGACTCGGGGGGGACCATCTGGGAGTCGGTGTTCGCGGTAGAGGCGGTCGGCGATCAGACGCGGCTCGTCGCCGAGCTCGAGCCCCAGGCGTACCGCTTGCTGCCCAAGGTGGTGAACCCCTGGCTGCGCCGGGGGCTGACGCGGGGAGTGGCCGCGGACCTGGACGCGGTCAAGGAGTGGTGCGAGCTGCGGACCACGACCCCCTAGGGCGTCTCCGGGCGTCCGCGCGGGCCGCACCGGCTCGGCTGACGGAGTTCTGACGGTCGTCGCCTGGCGCGGGCTCCACCCTTGGCCAGGATCCCGCCAGGACCGGGCTCGTCACGGGCTGGCCCGAAAGGTGCAGACCACCGGAACACCGGAGTCTGCATGCGCATCGCCTACGTCCTCACCCAGTACCCCGTCCTCTCCCAGACGTTCATCCACGCCGAACTCTGCGCCTTGCGCGCACGAGGTCTCGACGTCGCGGTCGTCGCTCACGAGCGGGGCGACCCGTCGATCCGCTTCGGCGATGGCCCGGACGGAGAGCCGTTCCCGCTCGCTGCGGAGGGCCTCGATCAGGAGGGAGTCGTCGAGCTTCTGGCGACCTTCGACCACCTGCACGGGCACTTCGCGGACTTCGGCCTCCGCGCCCTCGCGCCCCTGGCGGCGCAGGCCGAGGTGCCCTTCAGCTTCACCGCGCACGCCTACGACCTGTTTCGGCAGGACGCGCGCGTGAGCCCCGCCGAGCTGGCCGCCCTGCCCGATGGCTGCCGCGCCATCGTCACCATCTCCCGATTCCACCGCCAGTTCCTCATCGACCGCGGGGTGCCGCCGGACCGGGTCGTCGTCATCCCCAATGCGGCGCGCCTCGCGGACCTGATCGCGCAGGCCCCGCCGCCGCCGGACCGTCTGCGCCGGATCCTCGCGGTGGGGCGCCCGATCCCGAAGAAGGGGTTCAGCCACCTCGTGGTGGCCTGGAGCCGGGTCGCCCGAGCCTGCGGCGACGTCCAGCTGACGATCCTCGGAGGGGCCGGGATGGTGGACGACCCCCCGCCGGGCCTCGACCTGCGGGGGATGGTCCCCTACGCCGAGGTCCTCGAGGAGATGGCGGCGTGCGATCTGGTCGTCGCACCCTGCGTCATCGCCGAGAGCGGGGACATGGACGGCGTCCCCACCGTGCTCGCCGAGGCTGGAGCCCTCCGCCGCCCCGTGCTCGCCTCCACGCTCTCGGGCATCCCGGACCTCGTGGTGGACGGGGTGAATGGCCTGCGGGTGCCCCCGGGGGACGAGGACGCCCTCGCGGCTGCCCTGCTTCGCCTCGCCCGCCGCCCGTCCGAGCTCACGCTCCTCGGCTCCGGCGGGCCGGTCCTCGCCGCGGCTCACGACGCGGCCAACGTCGCCGCCGCCCTGCACACGGAGGTGTTCGCCTCATGAAGATCCTCGTCACCGACAGCTTCTGCTCCAGCAACCGCGGCGACGCCGCCATCCTCGACGGGATCCTGACGGGCCTGCGCGCCCGCCTCGACGCCCAGATCACCGTCGTCTCCCACTACCCCGACGTGTGCCGCGCCTTCCACGACGTCGACGTCATCCACGACGTCGATGCGGTGGGCCTGGCGGAGGCGGTGCGCAGGGCGGACCTCGTGGTCTCCTGCGGGGGCAGCTTCCTCAACGACATCTACGGGCTGAACCTGCACCCGAGGCTCGCCGGCTACGCGCTCGCACGCCGCTCAGGCACACCGTTCGTCATCTGCGCCCAGAGCATCGGACCGTTGGACCGCTCGCTGTCCCGGACGGCGGCGCGTGAGGCGCTCGACGGCGCGGCCTGGGTGCTCGCCCGGGACGCCGCGTCCGCGCAGCTGGTGCGCGATCTGGGGATCCGCGCGCCCGTGTCCGTGGGGGTCGACGCAGCCGTAGGAGGGGAGGGGACGGCGCCGTCGCGGGCCGAGCACGAGCGACCGGTCCTCGGCGTGACCGTGCGGGACTGGCACTTCCCCGGCTGCGCGGATCCGCAGGCCCGGCAGGCCGCCTTCGAGGAGGAGGTCGCCGCTGCCTGCGCCCGGTGGCAAGGGGAGACCGGCGGGCTGGTGCGCTTCCACGCGAACTGCACCTCCTTCGGGGGGTATCACAAGGACGACCGCCTCCCTGCGCGCCGCATCGCGGCCCACCTCGAGGACTGCGAGGTCGTCGAGGACCCGGACCTGTCCTTCGAGGCCGTCCGGGCGGGCATCGCCCAGAGCGATCTCTTCCTCGGCACCCGCATGCACTCCCTCATCTTCGCCACGACGGCGGGGGTGCCTGCGGTTGGCATCGCCTACGAGTTCAAGACGCGGGAGTGGATGGAGCAGGTCGGTCTGCCTGGCCGGCACGTCCCCATCGAGGACTGCGCCGGGCTCGGCGACATGGTCATGGCGGCCTGGGCGTCCCGCGAGGCGGACGCGGCGACCGTGAGCCGGAGCGTGAGCGCCCTGCAGCGCCGCTGGGACGAGCAGTTCGACACCCTCGCGGAGGTGGCGCGGACGGGGAGACCGGGCCCCGACGACGCGCCTCGCCGGCTCGAAGCCCTGCCCACCGTGCGGGGGGACTGGACGAAGGAGACGTTCCGGTACGACATCGCCCATCGACGCATGCGCGCGGTCGCCGACGCGGTGCTCGCCGAGGGGGGCGAGCGGGTGCTCGATCTCGGCTGCTCCACGGGGCTCCTGGGGCGCATGCTCGGCCCCGTCTACGACTACGTCGGGCTCGACATCTCTCCCCACGTGGCGGTCGAGGAGGAGCGCTTCCGGGTGCGGACCACGGACCTGGACGGGGACTGGCCCGTCGAGGGGGAGTTCGACGTCGTCACCTGCTCGGGGTCGCTCGAGTACGTCGCGGACCTCAGGGAGACGCTCACCCGCGTGAGGAGGGCTCTGCGCCCCGGCGGCATGGCGGCGCTCTCGCTGCTCAACCTCTCCCACATCTCCCGGGCGCGCGGCGCGGGGCGTCACCCCACCTGGCGGTTCGAGGCGCGCCCCGACGAGTTCGTCCTCGCCTGCTTCGAGGCGGGGCTGCGGCCCACGCGTCTCCTGCCGACCTCGGCGGGGTATGGACCGTCGCCGTCGGTGCGCGACGAAGAGCCCACCGACTTCGACCTCGACGGCGGGGGTCAGCTCGCGCCGACCCGCATGGTGCGGCTCGCCCACCAGTGGCTCGTGCTGTGTGTCGCCGCCGATCCGGTGCCGGGGCTCGCGGCCATGGAGCGGATGGCGGACCTGGGGGACCTCGCCGGCGCGCTGCGGGTGGCGGTGGGGCTGCTGCGCGGGCTCCCGTGGTCGGCGCGCGTCCGCTCCGACATTGCGGTGCTCATGAACATCGCCGGGGACTCGGCCCAGGCGCGCGCGCACCTCGAGGCGGCGGTGGCCCTCGACCCCCTCGCCCCGACCCCGCGGGAGAACCTCGTGGCGTTGGGCGGAAGCGTGAGGGCGCGCGGCGGCGTCGAGGGAGCCGAGCTCGCGCTGGCGCTGCAGCCGTCGGCTGAGGCCGCGGCGGTGCTCGCCCAGGAGCTGGCGGTGGCAGGCCGGATGCGCAGCGCGGCGACGGTCCGGGCCATGTACGGCGCTCCGTCGGCGGCGGTCGAGGTGCACGCGCCGTGAGCGTGCCTCTGGGCGTGCGGCCCCGGTCCGAGGTCGACCGGATCGCGATGTGCCGGGTGCTCGCGGCGGCGCCCGCTCGGGTCGGGCTCGCGTGGACGGATGACGGCTGGGTGGCGGCGCACCTCGCCCTCGCGGGGCGGCGGGTGGTGTGGCGCGATGGGGTGCCCGGCCGCAGGGCGGTGGACGGGGTGCTCACGCGGCTCGGCCTGCCCTGCACCGAGGACGGGGACGTCGATGCGTGGCTCGACGAGGGCCTGTCGCTTCGGAGGGGGATCGCCGACGCCACGACCTGGAGTGGTCCGCCAGGGGCGGTCCCGCTCCCTCCGCACGGCGGCCCCCTCACGTCGATCCTCGTCTGCACCTACAACCGCGCGCACCTCATCGGCGAGGCGCTCGCGTCCGCGCGGGCCCAGACGCGGGCTCGCGAGATCGTCGTGGTGAACGACGGCTCGGACGACGGGACCGCCGAGCTCCTCGACGCCCTGGACGGGATCGATGGGATCCGGGTGATCCATCAGGAGAACACGGGCAAGCCCGGGGCCCTGGCGCGGGCGCTCGAGGAAGCGCGCGGGGAGTATGTGCTCGTCCTCGACGACGACGACGTCCTGTTGCCCGGCGCCCTGCACGCCCTCGGCGCCGTCCTCGACTCGAGCCCCGATGCGGCGGCGGTGTTCGGGGACACGGCGGTCGCTCGGGACACGATGGACGCGATCGTCGGGCACCGGCCTGCGGTGCGGCTCCCGCCGTCGCTGCTCCCGGCCGCCACGCTCATGCAGGTCCCGTGCATGCCTGGTGCGTGCCTCATCCGGCGCTCCGCCCACGACGCCGCCGGCCCCTACGACCCGTCCCTCGTCCGGGGGCAGGACATGGACCTCTTCTTGCGCCTCGCCCGCGTGGGTCCGCTCGTGGGTGTGCCGCTGACGACCTTCGTGTGGCGGGAGCACGGCGGGGTGCGCGGGCGGGCCGGCGACCAGTGGGCGCGGCGCGACCGGGCCGAGCACGACCGCCGGTTCAAGGCCCAGGTGGCGCCAGTGTTCCGGAGGCGCTGGACCGAGCTGCGGACTCGGGACCGACTGATGGGACATGCGTGGGCCGTGGGGCTGGCCCTGCGCGGGCTGCACGCCGAGGCCGCCCAGGAGCTGAAGCGCTGGAAGCCCCCCTGCACCCCGACCGAGGCGGGGCTGCGGGAGAAGGCGGGGGCGCGTCGGGTCAAGGTGCGCCGACCGAAGCAGTCCCTCGTGGTGGTGGACGACGGCGACGCGGGGGCCCTGGAGGCGGTCCTGGCCCGCGAGGGCGCGGGCCGGAGGGTCCACGTGGACCTGGAGGTCCACCGCGAGCCCCTGAGCTTCGTCCAGCTCTTCTGGCCTGGGGAGTACCGGGCCCAGGAGCTTCCGGGGTCGTGGCTGGTCCCGGGCGCGCACGTTCGCCTGAGCTCGGCGCCCGACTGGCGGCCCCCAGTGCTCACGCAGCGCGCGGAGCTGCCCCCGCTGCCGGCCCCGTCCGGGCTGCTCGCCCTCGCCGCGGTCCTCGACTGGGACCTCCCCCAGCGCACCCGCCCGGGGCTCCGCTGGACGCCGCATCCGGTGGCGGAGGCTCTGTGGACGGCGCGGCGGGCGTTGCGTGCCGGGGACGGTGGCGCGGCGATCGCGGCGGTGCTGCCGGTGTGTGAGGCCCTGCCCGCCTGGGGAGGGGCCTGGGCGCTGGCGGGCGACGCGTTCTCCCTGCTCGGGCTCGAAGACGACGCCGCCGTCTGTCGCTCACGCGCTCACGCTGCGTAGGCGCTCGATTGCGACGGCGTGGAGCTCCGGGGTGGCGGCCGCCACGATGCGCCCTCGCGGGGACGCGGCGATGGGCTCGCCCCGCCAGCCGCTGACCACCGCGCCCGCCCCCTGCAGGACGGGCAGGAGCGCGGCCCAGTCGTAGTGCTGGAGGCTCGCTTCGACGACGAGGTCGAGCTCGCCCATGGCCACGAGGGCGTACCCGTACGCGTCGAGGCTGTAGCGCGCTACCTCGGCGCGGTGGACGAGATCGCCGAAGGCTTCGGCTTCCTCCTCGGTGAAGAAGCCGGTCTTGACGGGGTCGGTGGCGGTCATCCGCGCCCGGGCCAGCTCCGTCGTGGAGCGCGCCACGACGTCGCGGGACCCCTGGGGGCCGAAGTATGTCGTCCGCTCGGCCGTCCCCACCCAGCGCTCGCCGGTGAACGCCTGGTCGATCACGCCGAGCACGGGGACGCCGTCCTGCTCCAGGGCGATGAGGGTCGTCCAGGACGTGGTCCCGCAGACGAAGGCCCGGGTGCCGTCGACGGGGTCGAGGACCCAACGAAGCGGGGCGTCGGCCCGAGCAGTCCCGAACTCCTCGCCGATGATCCCGTGGTCCGGGTGGATCTCCTCGATCCGGGCGCGGATGGCGCGCTCGGCTTCGCGGTCCGCCTCGGTCACCGGGTCCCAGGCCTCGTCCTCCTTGTTGTGGACCGTCAGCCCCGACCGGAAGCGGGGCAGCGTCTGGGCGCGGGCGAGGTCCGCGAGCTCGTGGGCGAAGGCGGTCAGCGCGGCGAGATCGGTCATGAGGGGCACGGTAGTCGACCGCGGCGGGGTAGCGTGGGCCCATGCCGACCCTGCGCGTCGTCCGCTGCACCACCCCCGGACTCGAGGGGGCCCGCTTCGAGCTGAGCGGTCCCTGCACCCTCGGGCGAGGCCCGGACAACGGGATCGTGCTCGACGAGGAGTCCATCTCCCGTCGCCACGCCGAGATCACGCGCATGGGCGCCGACTGGGTGCTCCGGGACGCGGGGAGCGCGAACGGGGTCAAGGTCGGCGGGCAGCGGATGCCCATGTTCCAGCTGACCCACGGGCTGCAGTTCCAGGTGGGCTCGGTGGTGCTCGTCTTCGAGGACAGCCAGCAGAAGGAGACCGTGCTGCTGATGGAGGGGTTCCAGCCGCAGGCGGCGCCCGCGGCGGCAGTCCCGCCGGCGGTGGCTGCTCCCGCCCCTGCGTCACCCGCGCCCCGCCGCCGTCAGGACCCGCCGCCGAAGAAGCGTCGTCGCAAGAGGACGCCGCCTCCGAAGCGCGGCGTCCGCTGGGGACGCTGGCTGGTGCTCCTGGTGTTGCTCGCCGCCGCCGTGGTGGCGGTGTGGGTCGCGCCGCCGCCCGTGGCGAAGGTCGTCCCCCCGTCGCTCACCGAGCAGGTGCGCGGGTTGCTCGGACCGCCGCCGGAGGCGCTGACCCGTCTGCCCGCCGTGCCGGATCTGCCGTCCCTGCCTTCGCTCCCGGACCTCCCGGACCTCCCCGGCGTGGGAAGCGCGGCGCCCGACGCCGGGGCCTACGCGCCGCTGCCGTCCCGGGCCACCACCCGTGAAGAGCCCGCCTTGATCCACTTCGCCCGGCGCGAGGTCGCCTACACGCCGAGCCGCGGCGCCGTCCTCGAGTCCCCCGAGGGAGTTCGGGTGCAGCTCCCAGCCGGGAGCCTCCCGTCGCCCGCCAGCGTGAGCCTGACCCCGGTCAACGAGCTCCCGGCTCGCTTCGGCGCGCCACTGGCGGGTCCGGTCTACGACCTGCGCGTGGACGACCGCGAGCACTCCACGTTCGCCACTCCGCTGCAGGTCACGCTCCCCTACCTCGCCGAGCTCGTCCCCGAGGGCGAGTCCCCCGTGGTCGCGGTGACCGAGGATGGCGCCTGGCGCGCCCTCGACACGACCGTGGACGCGGCCACGGGCACCGTGTCCGCCGAGATCCCTCATGCGTCGCTGGTGGGGGTCCTGACCGTGAGCGTCCCGACGGGGGCGAGCGTCGGGGCTGTGGGTGTCACCCTCGTCTACGGCGCCGGGTGGATCTGGAGCTCCACCGTCCGCGGCGCCACCGGTGCTGTCTGGCGGGCAGGCTCCACGAAGTACGCCACCGAGCACTTCGCGATCCACTACTACCTCGAAGGCGAGGACGCCGTCCCTGACGCGAAGGAGGGCGAGGTCCCCGCCTACATCCGCGTGCTCGGTGACGCCCTCGAAGCCGGCTTCGCCCGCTTCCCCGACACACTCGGCATCACGGTCCCGCCCACCCGCCTTCTCCGCCACGACGTGTTCGTCGGGGATCTCGGCGGCGGCGAGTACGGCAGCACGAAGCCGGGCGGTCCCATCTTCATCAGCAACGGCATCTACGGGTTCGCCCGCAAGGACGGCCTGAACCCCGTCGCTGCCTTGCAGGAGACCGCCGCCCACGAGCTCGTCCACGTGACCCAGGGCGAGCACTTCAGCCTCTATGGCCGCACCCGCGACCGCTGGTGGTGGGAGGCCACGGCCGCCTATCTCGCCGGAGTCCACGAGGAGGCGATGGGGCGGCGCGCGGCCTCGGTCCCCGACTACTACCTCGAGTCGGGGATGGCCCATCTGCCGGGGCAGGTCATGCACGACCTGACCGCGAACACCTACTACGCCTACGCCGCCTTCTTCACGTCGCTGGACCGCGCCCAGCCCGGCGCCGGCGTGAAGTTCGTGAACGCCGTGAACGCCTCGGGCAAGTCGAAGCGCATCGTCTCCCTGTCCCAGGAAGCGCGGCGCCTCTTCGACCGGGACCTCGCCGATCTGGTGGGGGTGTTCGCGCAGGACCTCCACCACCGAGACCTGACCCGCCTCGATCTCGCTCCCCTCGTCCACCGTCGCGGCACGGAGGCCTTGCTGCAGATGCGGTCGCACGGGCTGCCGGCCGCGAAGACCTTCCTCCTGGTGGCCGACGGGGAGGACGGGCGGAACGACGTGGGGATCGCGAACATCAAGGAGCTCCCCCCGGTGACCGCCCACTCCCTCGCCGTGATGACGGGCCGGACCCTGGACGGCGACCGGGGCGCCAAGGTCGTGTTTGCCTTCCCGTCCGGCCTGCCGGACACGATCCGGCTCGCCGTGGCCACCGGCCGCTTCGGCGCCACGATCGACGGCTCGGGCAAGGCCGGCCCGTTCGTCCCCGTCGACCCCGGCGGGAGCCCGCCGTCGTTCATGGTCTCCGGTCTGGGGGCGGAGGACGGGGCCGACCGCATCACGCTCTCCATCGTGAACGGCAGCTACAGCGGCCCGTCGCGCCCGTTCACGGTGCGCCGGTGGCTGCTCCTCCCCCCGGACAACGTGACCTTCGAGCAGGACGAGACCCGGTGGACGGTCCGATGGGACGAGAGCCCGCTGGTCGCCGCCGACCTGTTCACCGTCTACGAGGTCCTCCGCCGGCCCCGCGCTGCGAGCGACGACGCCTGGGAGCCGGTGGCCACCTCGGACGGAGCGACCGAGGCGGTGGTCGAGGCCGAGGACCCTGACGCGGACTACGTCTTCGCGGTGCGGGTGCAGGACCGCCTCGGGAACTGGAGTCACCCGTCCGAGCCTCCTCCCGCCGCCGGGTTCGTCGGGCGATGGACGGGGACGCTGCAGCTCCTGGACGCACCCGACGAGGAGGAGCCCGAGGCCGAACCGGCCGGGGAGACCACGCTGGGGGACGTGGTCGCCGCGCCGGCCACCGCGGTCGCGGACGGACTCGACGAAGCGATGGAGGGAGTCGGGGACGCCATCGTCGATGGGCTGAAGCGGGGCCTCGATCTCGACGTGGTGATTCGCCAGGCAGGGGGCGACTACGAGCTCCGCATCGCGTCCCTCGGCGGGGTCCCCGTCGAGGAGGGGGACTGGGGCAGGTGCGTGCTCCGCGCGCCCGATCGCCTGGACCTGCTCCTCGATGGTGGGCAGCCGAACCTGCCCCTGGAGCTGGACCGCCGCGGCGAGATCCGCAACGACCGATACGTCCACCGCACCGTGAGCGACGAGGGCAAACCCGAGCTCTGGGTCCTACGCTGGCGCTTCCGGCGCCTAGACTCCGAGCAGTAGCTGCCCTCACCCCCGACCCTCCCGGAGAGCCCATGCCCCGCAAGAACGTCTTCACCTACGACGGCGAGAACCTCGACGTCACCTGGGACCGTCGCCTCTGCATCCACTTCGGCGAGTGCGGGCGGGCCGAGGGAGGGATGTTCCAGGCGAAGCGTGATCCCTGGTGCCAGCCGGACCTGGTGCCCCTTGGGCAGGCCAAGGACATCGTCGAGCGCTGCCCCACCGGGGCGCTGGCCTACACGGGAGAGGACGGCTCGGTGGAGTCCGCCCCGGCCGAGAACCGCATCCTGGTGTCCAACAACGGCCCGCTCTACCTCACGGGCGACCTGGACATCGCCGCCGCCGAGGACGACCAGCCGGGGCTGAAGTTCCGGGCCGCGCTCTGCCGCTGCGGGCTGAGCAAGAACAAGCCGTTCTGCGACAACCGCCACGAGGCGGGCTTCCGGGACCACGGGTCGGTGGGCTCGACCGGCCCCGGGATCGAGGCCGAGGGCGGGCCGCTCGCGGTCAAGGGGATCCCCAACGGGCCGCTGCACGTGACCGGGAACCTGCGCATCCTCGCGGGGGGCGGCCGGGTGGCCTGGAGCGGCACGGAGGCGTGGCTCTGCCGGTGTGGCCAGAGCAAGAACAAGCCGTTCTGCGACGGCGCGCACAAGGCGGCGGGGTTCGAGGCGCCCTGAGCGGCAGCGGGCCGCTCAGCTGGGCGGGATGACCCAACCGGCGGCCCCGAGTCCGGGTCCGAGGGCTTCCGACACCGCCGCCTGGTAGTTCGCGCGGACGCCTTCGTCGGTCCCCCCGCGCGCAATGGCCTCCGAGGCCAGCAGTCCACTGTGGAGCGCTTGGCGGATGCCTTCGGCAGTGTCCGCTTGGACGAAGCGGGCGGCTTCTCCGATGGCCAGCAGTCCGGGTCCACCCGGCGGGCACGCGGTCAGGGAGCACGCGATGGGAGCGCCGCGGACGACTCGGCTCCGGACGGTGCCGCTGAGTCGGTCGCCGAGGTGAGCTGACACGAAGTCCTCCAGGAGCCGGCGAAGGCCTCCCTGCGCCCGGTCCGCGGCCACGCACACGCCCACGTTCACCCGCCCCTCTGCTTCGGGGAAGACCCACCCGTAGTGGGGAGCGAGTGCAGGTGGGTAGCTGAGCTCTGCGCGGCCCTCCGGGAGATCGAGGCCGTCGAGCCAGGTCACCACGCCCAACAGAGGTACGTCGGCAGGGATGTCGCCGAGCAGAGCTCCGTGCGCGCCCGTCGCCACGACCACCCAGCGCCCCTCGACCTCTCCGTCTCGGGTGCGGACCCCACGAACCCTGCCGTCCCGCCGCAGCAGCTCCGTACACCGGGCCCCGTCGCGAAACGTCGCACCCGCGGCGACGGCGGCGTCGACCAGGACAGCGTCGAACTCCGCTCGGCTCCGGACCCACCCGGGCTCGTTGGGGACGACGAGCTCCCCCCCGCCCGTCGCCACGATCCGCGTGGAGTGGATGGGCCGCCCGCGTGCGCGGACGGCGGCCGCGAGTCCCAGGTCGGCGAGCAGTGCCATTCCTCCCGCCGAGATGGCGCTCCCGCATGCTTTCGGTCGAGGGAAGCGCGCGCGGTCGAGGAGCAGGACGTCGAGTCCCGCGCGGGCGCAGCCGAGCGCCGCTGTCGCGCCGGCGGGGCCTGCACCCACAACGATGACTTCGTAGCGGGCACGCGGAGCCACGACTCATCCTACGTCTAAGGTGCGCCCGTGGCTCGTGGCGCCCCGGTCCCGCTTGCCGTCGTCGGAGCCGGCCTACGCCTCTCCGCTCTTCGATCGTGGTGGCCTCGCTGCGCGGTGGCCGCTGATCGCTCCCGCTCCTGGACCGACGATGCACCCTTCGGCTGCACCGGCTCCCTCCACGACACCCTCGCCGTCGGATGCTCGCTCGGGCTGGCTCCGCGCGCCGAAGTGCTCGACATCGCGGCCCTCCGTCCGAGCGCCGGGCTCGACGAACAACTCGAGACGCTGGAAGTGGCCGTGCGCCACCTCCTCGCTGTCGCCGCTGACGGGCCCCTCGTGGTCCTGAACTGCTGGGGCGTGACGGGCCCGACCCGAGACCGCCTCCCGTCGGACACCCCGGACTTCGCTACGGACGCCAGCCACCCCCTGACGAGGGCCTTCGCCGCCCTCGCCGAGGTGGCGGACGTGGTGTTCGCGGCAGGCAACGCCGGGCCGGACAACGTCTTCTCGCGGTTCGCGCCCGAGGCCCCCGCGATCGTGGGTGCTGCCTCGCTCTCCGGGGTGATCACCGTCGGCGCCGCCGACGCAACGGGAGTCCCCGACCCCATGTCCTCTCGAGGCCCGGGCGCGCTCGCGGACGCCAAGCCGGACCTGTGCGCGCGGACGGGCCAGCAGGTGGGTGATCACCGCGCGGCGTGGACGTCCGGGGCGGCGGCGGTCGTCGCGGGGGGGATCGCGCGGCTGCGGGAAGACCCGGTCCGTCGCTGCTGGTCACCAGGTCGCATGGCGGAGGAGCTTCGGGGCGGCGCCGGGTCCCGCTGGGACCCCTGGACGGGGTACGGTGTCCTCCATGTGGAGCGCTTCGTAGAGGCGTTGGAGAGGGAACCATGATCCCGGGCTACCAGGTCCGCGAGGCTCTCGGAGGAGGGCAGCGGTGCGAGGTCCATCGCTGCGTGCGTGAGTCCGACGGTCGGGTCGTCGTGGTGAAGTGGCCTCGCGACCGTCGGCCCCGGCCTCGCGAGGTCCAGCGGCTTCGTCATGAGCACCGGATGCTCACCTCGCTGACGCTCCCCGGGGTCCCCCGAGCCCTCGACTTCGGGCAGGAGGAGCAGCGGCCCTTCCTCGTGATGGAGGACGTGGGGGGTGCGGCGCTGGACCGCCAGCTCGCCGACGGTGCCTTCCCTCTGCACGAGGCCCTGGCCATCACCGAGGGGGTCGCGCGGACGCTCGCGGGGGTCCACGCGGAGCGCGTGGTTCACCTCGACGTGAAGCCCGGCAACATCGTCCTCACCCCCGGCGGGGAACCGCGGCTCGTGGACTTCGCGATCTCCTCGAGTGTGACGGGCGGAGACCAGGCGGGCTTCGGCGCCCGGGTGGTCGAGGGCACCCTCGCGTACATGTCCCCGGAGCAGACCGGTCGGATGAACCGGACCGTGGACACCCGCTCGGACCTGTACTCCCTCGGAGTGACGCTCTACGAGCTGCTGACGGGGTCGGTCCCGTTCAAGGGCGAGTCACCTCTGGAGGTGATGCATGCCCACATCGCTCAATCGCCGCCTGATCCGCGCGCCGTCCGACCCGAGATCCCGCCGGCGGTTGCGGCGCTGACGCTGCGTCTCCTCGCAAAGAACGCCGGGGATCGCTACCAGACCGCCGAGCACGTAGCCGACGACCTGGCCCTCTGCCGGGAGAACCTCGACGCCAGCGAGTCTCTGGTGTTGCCGGAGCGCAAGGCCCCGATGCGCTTCCGGGTACCGGAGCGGGTCATCGGCCGGGAGCAGGAGGCCCTGCGACTGCGTGGCGCGTTTCAGGCCATCGAGGGCGGCGGCGGAGCACGCGTCGTCGCGGTCGTCGGTGAGGCGGGCGTGGGCAAGTCCCGGCTCCTGCATGAGGTGGAGCGGGAGGTGTTCATCTCCCAGGCGTGGTTCTCGGCGGGCAAGTTCGAGCAGTTCGGGCGCGATCGAGCCTACGCCGCGCTCGGCCGGGCCCTGGAGCAGGTCGCCACTCGCCTGCTGTCGGAACCGGACGCGGAGCTCGCCCGGTGGAGAGCAGCGTTGCTCGCCGCGCTGGGGAAGAACGCCCGGGCGATCGTGGATCTGGTGCCCGGACTCGCCGCCGTCCTGCCGGACACACCCGAGCTGGAGGAGGTCTCTGCGCGGGACGCCGAACACCGCCTTCACGACGCCTTCTCCAGGCTGGTGGATGTGCTGACGGCCGCTCGGCCGCTGGTGTTGTGGCTCGACGACGTGCAGTGGGCGGACCGGGGCTCCCTGAGCCTGCTCGAGGACGCCCTGACGAAGCCGGGTCGAACGGGCCTCCTCTGCCTGCTCTCGGCGCGGCCGGGCGCAGAGCACCCAGGCGCACCCATGGCGAACCTCCTCGATGGAGTGCAGCGCGCCGACCTACCCCTGGTTCGGGTGGAGCTCGACCCGCTGCCCGAGGCCACCGTCGCGACCCTGGTGGCCGAGTGCCTCGATGCCCGGGCGGGGAGCGTGGGGGAGCTGTCCGACCTCGTCTTTGCGAAGACCGGAGGGAATCCCTTCTTCGTGGTCCGCTTCCTCCGGCTGCTGGACGAGAACGGGCTGATCACTCCGAACCAGGAAGCCGGGACTTGGGACGTCGACGCCGGGGCGATCGAGGCGCTCCCCGTGAGCGAGAACGTGGCTTCGCTGCTCGCGCTTCGCCTCGCCGGCTTCCCCGACGATGCCCGCCGGGCTCTGCACGTGGGGGCATGTCTGGGGGCGACCTTCACGGCGGCCGAGGTCAGCGCCGTGACCGGGCAGACGCCCCGCCAGGTCGAAGACGCACTCCGCGCCCCCGTCGAGGACGGCCTGGTCCGGTCTCTGTCGAGGGAAGAGGGCGGCTGGGAGTTCGTCCACGACCGCCTCCAGGAAGCGGCGTACGTCCTCGAGCCGGCCTCCGCGACCCACGAGGCGGTGGCGCGGGTGATGCTCGACTGGGACGACCCGCCCCTGTTCCGGCTCGCGAGGCACCTGACGGCGGCGGGCGAGCTCCCAGACGACCTCCGTCCGCGTGCCGCTGCGGTCACGGAGGCGGCCGCGCGACAGGCGATGGACTCCCTCAGCTTCGACCAGGCGTCGGCCCTCGCGCTCCGCGCCCTCGAACTCGGAGGGCCCGCATCCGCCTTGCACCTGCTCGCGGGGGCTGCGGCGCTCCGACTCTCGGCGGCGGCCGAGGTGCGGGGCCACGTCGCGGCGGTGTTCGGGGGCGATGCCACCGACGTGGAGCGGGTGCAGGCGTTCGAGCTCGAGCTCGAACTGCTCACGATGCACGAAGGGTCCCTCAAGGAGGCGGTGCAGCGCGGGATCGAAGCGCTCCGCCTCGTCGGCGTCGACATCCCGAACAGTCCGGGTGTGCACCACGTGCTCCTCGGCCTCGTGCGGACGAAGCTGGCCCTGCGAGGCCGCAGCCTCGCTGACCTCGAGGCGTTGCCCGAGCTGACCGACGAGCGCGCCGGAGCGGCCCTGGCTCTGATGACGAAGCTCACGGGTGCGTTCTTCGGAGCGGCCCCGCTGGCCTACCCCCTCGTCGGGTTTCACGCGGTCCGGATCGCGCTGACCCACGGGAACTCAGCGCTGACGGGCTACGGGCTGAACCTCTACGGGGTGATCCTCGGGGCGGCGCTGGGGGACATCGAGGGTGGGCAGGCGTTCGCGCAGCTCGGCCACCGCATCATTCGGCGCTTCGGCGCGGCGGCGCTCGAGGCCCAGGTGATGGTGGAGTATCACGCCACGCTGGGTCAGTGGACGCTGCCGCTGTGGCGCTCGGTCGAGGAACTCCAGCGCTGGTCGGACACCTGCTTTCGGCTCGGGGACCGAACGTTCGTCGCCCACGGGGAGGGCTTCCTCAACTACCACCGGGTCTACTCGGGGATGGCCCTGCCGGACGTCGCCGAGTCCCTCGACGCGTTCATCGCTCGCATGGACCGCATCGGGCAGCCCCAGGCGGCGGCGTTCGGGAGGCTGCACCGGCAGCTGGCGGCGAACCTGATGTCGGGCGACCCGAGCGCCACGCGGCTCGACGGCGACCACCTCCAGCTGGACTCCCTGCCCCCGGACCTCGCCGACGAGGGCAGCAACACCGCGCAGTTCATGCTCGCGCTCTCGAAGACTGTCCTGGGGTACTTCACCGACGCCCTCGACGCGGCCGAGGAGGCGTCGCTCCACGGGGCCCGGTACGCCGACGGTGGCAAGGCGACGGTGTTCGAGGCCCAGGCGGCGTTCTTTGGAGCGCTGGTGGCGGTCCGTCGAGCGAGGGAGTTCGGGGGAGGGGAGCGGCGTCGCCGGCTGAGGCGAGCGCGCAAGCACCTGTCGACCCTGCGCAAGCGGGAGCAGTACCTTCCCTCGGAGTTCCGGCACAAGGTCGCCCTCGTGGAGGCAGAGATGGCCTGGGCGGCGGGAGACCCGGCCGCTGCCGGGCCGCTGTACGAGGAGGCGGTCGCCGGCGCGATGGAGGCCGGGCTGGTGCATGAGGCAGGGCTCGCCTCCGAGCGAGCCAGCGCCTTCTTCGACGCCCACCACCTCCCCGTGGCGGCCGAGGCCCACCGGCAGGGCGCAGTCCTCGCCTTCCAGCGCTGGGGGGCGTCCACACGCGTGGAGGTCCTGCGACGGCGCTGGCCCCACCTCGAGCTGACGGCGCGCCCGGCGCGGCCCAGGACCTCCGAGACGTCCCTGGACACGGTCGTGAGCTCGAACTTGGACCTGGATTCGGTCCTCGCTTCAATCCGCCTGCTCTCGCAGGAGATCGAGCTGGACGAGGTCGTCCGCCAGCTGCTGACCATCGCGGTGAACGCAGCCGGCGCCGACCGGGCCCTCCTGTTCATCGACCAGCGCGGCACCCTGTTCGCCAGCGCCGAGGCGGTCGGCTCCTCGGTCCGCCGCCTCGAAGCTCGTCCTCTCGACGCGACGGACGGCATCCCCCGTTCGCTCGTCCAGTTCGTGCGGCGCACCGGGGAAGCGGTGGTCCTCGGCGACGCGTCGACGGAGGGCAGCTTCCGCACCGACCCCTACTTCGTGGGGCGCGGCCGGGCCGTCCTGTGTGTCCCCGTGGTTCAGGGCGGAGCCGTCACCGCAGTGCTCTACCTGGAGAACAGCCTCGCGACCGGGGCGTTCCTCCCTCAGCGCGTGGAGCTCATCGAGCTTCTCTCGGGGCAGGCGGCGATCTCGATCCGAAACGCCGCGCTCTACGAGCAGCAGGTGGCGCTCAACCGCGCGTCCGCCCGGTTCGTCCCGCGGGAGTTCCTCACCCTCATGGGGCACGACGAGATCACGGACGTGCGTCTGGGCGACCAGACCGAGCAGACGATGAGCGTGCTGTTCCTCGACGTCCGAGGGTTCACCAGCCTGTCCGAGCAGATGACCCCGCAGGAGAACTTCGACTTCGTCAATCGGCTGTTCGGGGCTCTCGGGCCGTGCGTCCGCGAGCATGGTGGGTTCATCGACAAGTACATCGGTGACGCGATCATGGCCCTCTTCCCGTCGGGGCCCCAGGACGCGGTCGCGGCGGGGATCGCCATGCTCCGTGAGCTCCACTCCCTGAACCGGGGTCGCTCGGCGGAGCCGGTCCGCGCAGGGATCGGGATCCATCACGGTCGCTTGATCCTGGGGACCGTGGGCGAGTCGGAGCGCATGGAGAGCACGGTCATCGCCGACGCGGTGAACATCGCTGCCCGCGTCGAGGAGATGACCAAGGTCTTCGGCGCCCAGCTCCTGGTCTCGGGCGAGGTGTGGAGCCACCTGGAGGCGGCTCCGGGTCGGTACCTCGGGGTCGTGCCGGTGAAGGGGAAGCGGCGGGAGGTGGGGGTCCACGAGATCCTCCTGACCGAGCTGAACCCCACCGCGGCCCACAAGCTGGCAAGCGCGGAGGCGTTCGAGGCAGCCGTGGAGCAGCTCCGGGCAGGGGAGAGAGAACCGGCGTTCGAGGCCCTCAGCGCTCTCCAGGATGCGGACCCCGGCGACCTGGCGGTGGCGCACTACCTCGCTCGGGCGGCAAGCCCGGGATGACCGAGGCCGAGCTCGCCACTGCGCTGGCGGCACGCCTCGACGCGTTCGAGGGAAGGCTCGGCGACGCGCTGCGACCCGCCTTCGGAGCCCTCCGAGCCGCGCGACACATGACCGGCGCCGAACTGACGACGCTCTTCCACCCGGCCGCGCAGCCCCTCGCGGGGGTCCCCTTGTGGGTCCACGAGGCGCTCGGTGGCGCTGGTGACGCCCGTGAGGCCCTGGTGGACCTGGGGGAGTCAGCGATCTGCGGGTACCTGCGCGTCCGACTCCTCGACGACCTCATCGATGAGGGGGAAGGGGAGCCGGCGACGGTGGCCTTGCTGGGAGGGACACTCCTGCTGCGTCACGTCCAGCTGCTCCAGCGCTGGGCCCCGAGCGAGCGCATGGCGCGCCTCGTCTCGGCGGCCTGGAGCGACCACGCGGAGGCGGTCCTGCTCGAGCGGCGACTCGTCGCGGACCGCGGGGACACGACCGAGCGCCAGTGGGAGCAGATCCTGAGCCAGGGACGGCCCCTCGCCCTCGCCGGGGCCGCGCTGCTCGACCGGGCCGACCGCTGGGATCTGCTGCCCGCGCTCGAGACCCTGGTGTTCGAGTGCGTGCGGTCGGGCCAGGTCCTCAACGACTTCGGAGACGCCCTGGCGGACTACGCGGCAGGACGGCAGACCTGGGTCGTGAAACAGCTGGCCGGCGACGGAGGCGGCCTCAGCATCCTGGCTGCCTACATGACCGGGGGCCCCGCCCTGCTGGGGCCCGTCCTCGATGACTCCCTGACCCGGGCCGTCGAGGCCGCCGACGCGCTGGGATCGCGAGGGGCCGCGGTCTTCCTCGCCAACCGGCGCGAGCTCGCCGCGGAGCGACTCGGAGCCCCGGAGCTGCCTGGCTGAAGGGGTCCGCTCACCCCGATGAGCCGCCCGCGGTAGCATGCGCTTCCCACAGAGGAGGAGGCCCCCATGGCTAGCGAGAAGGCACGCGCGCTCATCGGAAGCATCGTCACGGATCCCACGTTCCGGCAGCAGCTGTTCACCGATCCCCAGCAGACCCTCGAGTCGCGAGGGTTCAAGTGGTCCGACGGGCCCGAGGAGCACGGACACGTCCCGTCACACATTCGTGATGCCCTGACGAACCACACCGCCGAGGAGTGGTCCCAGGCGCTCCGGAAGGTCGCTGGCGAGGACGGGATCTCCGCCCTCTGATGTCGGAGAGCCGCGCGCTCTACGACCACTTCACCCCGATCTTCCTGCGGACGGCGGGAGAGACCTTCCAGGCGGGCCTGCTCAAGGTCGACGGCCGCGAGGATCCGCGCGCCTCCAACGTGGCTCTCGCCCGCCGCGCGGGGGTGCGCAGCGGAGACCGGGTGCTCGACGTCGGCTGCGGGGTGGGGGGGCCCGCCCGGCACGTGGCATCGGCGATCGATGGCGTCCGCATCGCCGGGCTGACCAACTCGCCCGTGCAGCACGAGCTCGGGAACCTTCGATGCGTCGAGGAGGGGCTCGACGACCGGGTGCGGTTGCACCTCGGCGACTTCCACGCCATGCCCTTCGACGATGACGTCTTCGACGTCGTCATGTTCTACGAGTGCACCGGCTACAGCGCGGACCCCGAGACCCTGTTCGCCGAAGTCAGGCGCGTGCTCCGTCCCGGAGGCACCGTCTACATCAAGGACGTCTTCGTCGAGGAGCGTGAGCTGGCCCCGGCGGAGCGGGAGGTGCAGGAGGCCTTCGACCGCAACTGGGCCCTGGCGGCCAGCCCGAAGCGGTCGGAGACCGAGGCCGTGCTCGCGACCCTGGGGTTCACCGTGGTGCGCAGTCAGCGCTTCGGAGACGAGATGGGCGGTGCCTGGTACATCGGCTCCATGTTCGACGTCGGGGACGGTGGAGTGAGGCTCAACGCCTTCGGAGAGCGGTTCATCCACCACATGGAGGGCCTGCCGTCCTACTTCGGTGAGGTCATCGCCCGCAGCTCCGGCAGTCCGACGGACGCCCAGGTGTAGGGGACCCGCCCCAGGCTCGGTCCCCTGGGCTCCTCGACGCCCACCTGGAACGACATCAGCGCGTCGCGGTCCACCCCGATGACCTCGAGGTCGTCGCCGCGCCGGAGGTAGATCCGGGTTCGTGCCCCTTCGGGGACGCACACCAGGGTTGCCACCGGTCGCTCGGTCCCGAGGAAGTTGGGTCCGCTCGCATGGAAGAGGCGGTGCGAGAAGAGGACCACCTGCCCGGGGTCCACGTCGAGGGGGACGAGCAGCTCGCCCATCTCCGGAAGCAGGGTGGCGTACGGGGTCGCGTACCCGATGTTCGCTGGGCGTGGGTGAGGGTTCAGGCGATGGCTCCCGGGCAGCACCAGGAGCCCGCCGGAGGCAGACGTCGCCGGGACAAGCGGGCACCACAGCGCGAACGAGTCGTGAGTCGGCTCATCGACGAACGACCAGTCCTGGTGCAGATCGACGACGGTGCCCGGCAGATCGTCGCCTTTGTGGTTGAAGAGCCCCGCGAGGGGGACGTAGCCGGTCGTCAGCCGCGTGAGTACGGGCCCCAGGACGGCACGGAGCGCCGCGTCGACGGCTCGTCGGTATCCCTCGTCGGAAGACATCGAGGTCACCGCGAACTTGCCGGGGGGGCGAGGTCCGTCCAGTTCGCTCCAGGCGCGCCGCAGGCCAGCCAGCTCCTCGTCGGTGAGTGCGGGGAGGACGACATAGCCGTCACGCCCATAGGCCGCGCGGGCCTCGGGGTCGCGCAGGCCGATCACTTCAGGGCCGCCAGGAGTCTCGTGGCGTAGGGGAGTCCGAGGCCGGTGCACGGGTCCCAGCCGGTCGCGGCGGCGTAGGGTCCGTTCCCGCTCAGGTTGTTGTTGCCCGCCCGCACGTCCAGGAAGGTCCCGGCCACGCGGCGGTTGTAGAGCAGGGGCGTGATGAAGCCGGCCTGGTGAGGCAGGTGCAGGTTCATGCACGCGATGATGGAGGCCCAGACGGCCGATGCGCAGGCAGTCCCTCCGGTGGCGCCGAGGGTCCGCGCGGCCTGGATCTCCAGCCCGTTCTGCGTCATCCCAGGTCCTGAGACGTCCGGTGAGCCAGCCTTCTCCCCGCTCACGAACCCGCTCTGGTACCGGGGCCGGTCGAAGAACGAGCTGTAGCCGCCGCCGCTGGCCATCTGCCCCACCGGCGAGGCGATGTGTTGGCGGAAGACCTCCAGGTCGACGGGGCCGCCGGGGGTGACCTCGTACATGGCGGCGCCGACGCCGAGCGTCTTGGTGCTCGTGGCCGGATACTCGGGGTCCGGTCCGTTGCCCAGCGCCGCGTCGTAGCCGTAGTCGCCGGACGCGGCGCACACCGTGATCCCCATCAGGGCATACACGCTGAGGAGCCGCTCCACGGGCGCCACGTCCGTCTTGGTGAGGGTGCTCTCGGGGAGGTAGCCGGGGTTGATGGACACCACGGTCGGGACGGATCTGGCGTGCAGAGCGTTCACGAGCAGCTGGCACAGCCCCTCCGCTCCGCCTTGGTTGTCCTCGGTGAACCCCAGGAGGATCCTCGCGCGCGGCGCGAGCGAGGCCACCGCCTGCATCTGCATCGAGGCGGCGAGGGTCCAGACCGGCGCGAGGATCGAGTCGGGTTGGGGGATGTGCTGGTCCTTGCCGAACATCCAGGCCGCCGCCGCCGCGGTCGCGGTCCAGGAGTCGGTCGTGGCCCCGAACGTCTCCACGTCAGGCACTTCGAGCTTGTGGGTCCGGCAGTAGCCAGCGAGGTCTTCCGGAAAGTATCCGCCCGTCCCGAGCTGAAGAAGGCCCACGGTCTGCCCCAGGGCGACGTCCGCGGGGAAGCTGAAGATGGTCTTGTAGTCGTCGGGCCAGGCTCGGGGCAGGTAGTCGAGGGACGGGGGGCTCGACGGGGCTGAGCTGGGAGCGCGGGCCTGCGAGGCCACCTGGTGCAGTCCGGTGACGCTGGTCGAGCCCCCAGCAAGGCTGTCGGGGAGATCGACCGCGCCGCTGTAGCTGTGCACAGCTGACCCGTCAGCGCGGACTCCTTGCCTCAGGTCGACGCGGAAGGCGCTGGCTGCCTCGGGCGGTCCCCCAGTCCCGGTCACCGCCCCGCGAAGGGGGTCGAAGCTGATGTTCTGGAAGCCGTGCGCCGCGAGGTGGCTCTTGGCGGAGTCGATGAGCCCCGGCAGTGGCGCGAGGGCCTTGATGGCCTCGTCCATCGTCAGGTAGGTGCGGTCCTTCAGCTCGTTCCGCGTCGCTGCCTCGAGCGCCGGGACCGAGGTCGACGGGTCGGGCATGAGGTGGATCGCGACGTCGACCTGCTTCGTGGACGGCTTCGCGTCCCCCGGAATCGCCCCTCGCAAGCTCCCGATCAGCGCTGCCATCCCTACCTCCTTGAGCGGCCGATGGTATCAGGGGCTGGTGAAGCCTCTCCTGGCCTGCAGCCTCACGGTCCACGACCCGTCACTCACGCTCCTCACGCCGGACGGGGGGCTCTGGGCGATCGAGCTCGAGCGGCTCTCCCGCAGGCGGTACAACCTGGTCGATCACGACGAGCTCACGGCTGCCTACCTGGCGGGAGCGGTCCCGAACGGAGGGCCGGACGACCGCCTGGTAGGGCGTGGCGTCGGGTACCTCCTCGAGGCGGCCGGTCTCAGCGCAGAGGACGTCGATGTGGTCGGCGCGAGGCCAGGGGACCGCAGGGTCGAGCTCGGCGGGCGCCATCTGGATCTCCGCGTGGGGCACCACGAGGCTCACGCAGCGTCCGCCGCCTACCCGTCAGGGTTCGCTGAGTGTGCCGTGCTCATCGTGGACGCCCTCGGAGAGCCCCGGGGGTATGGCCTGGCGGAGTCCGTCTCGATCTGGCATTGCCGCGGGGCATCGCTGGAGCGGGTTCACGAAGTCCTCTCCCCGAGCTCCGGGCGCCGACACACGAGCCTCGGCTTGTTCTACTCGGACATGACGATCCTGGCGGGGTTTCGCGTCCTGGATGCCGGGAAGACCATGGGGCTCGCGCCCTACGGCGACCGACGGTTCGTCGAGGCGGTCCGGGGGGCGGTCCGCTGGGATGCGCCGGACGGGCAGGCGGTGTTCGATCGGGACGCTCTGGCCCCCATCCGGGCACGGCGTGGTGAGGAAGGGTTCGCGGCGTCGGTCGCCCGGGCCGCCCAGGAGGTCCTCGAGGAGGTCCTCGCTCGGTACGCTCGACTCGCGGTCGAGCTGACCGGCTCACGCGCGTTGGCCATGGCGGGGGGAGTAGCCCTCAACAGCGTCGCGAACCAGTGGCTGCTCGACGACGGGGTGGTGGACGAGCTGTGGGTGCAGCCGGCGGCGAACGACGGAGGCCTCAGCCTCGGGGCCGGCCTCCGGGCGCGCGCCGTGCGGGGTGAGGCGATGCCGAGCGACTACAAGGGCTTCCGTCTCGGCCGCAGCTACGGCCCAACAGCGGCTCCCCCGGTGGACGAGACCGTCGACCTGCTTTTGCGCGGCGCCATCGTCGGTCTCGTCGAAGGCGGCAGTGAGTTCGGGCCGCGCGCGCTCGGACGGCGCAGCCTCTTGGCGTTGCCCGCGGACGCGGCGATGAAGGATCGAATCAACGCGCGGAAGGGGCGCGAGGGCTTTCGACCGGTCGCGCCAGTCGTTCGGTGGCCCGAGGCCCGACGGTGGTTCGCGATCGAGTCGCCCAGCCCCTACATGCTGCGGGTGGTGCCGGTGCTCTCCGACGCGCTCCCGGCCGTGACCCACGTGGACGGCACCGCGCGGGTGCAGACTCTGAGGAGCGGCGAGTCCGACACGCTCTGGGCGTTGTTGGCGGCCCTCGAGGAGCGCGGGCACCCAGGAGTCCTGGTGAACACGTCGCTCAACGCTCGTGGCGAGCCAATCACCGAGACGCCCGACGAGGCCCTTGCGCTCCTCGAAGACGGGTCAGTCGACGCCCTCCTGCTCGATGGCGAGCTGCGGCGTCGGCGGGCGTGAGGCGGCGACTCACGCAGGCCGCGAGAGTCGCCGCGCGAGCAGTCTCAGGCCCAGATGACCTTCTTCTTGGCCTCGTACCAGCCCTCGACCTTGTCCGCGTAGCCGTCCTCGATGGCGGACCGGCGGATCTTCAGGGTCGGGGTGAGGAAGCCGTTGTCCACGTCCCAGGCATCGGACACGACCACGAGGCACTCGAGGCGCTCGTGGTGCTCCACCTTGCCGTTCACGTCGGCGAGGAGCGCCTCCAGCTTCGGCGTGACGTCGGCCTGGAAGGAGGCGTCTCCCTGCTTCGGACGCAGGTCCTCGGCGAGGACGAGCATCGCGTAGGGCTGGGGGAAGCCGGAGCCCGACACGCAGGACAGCTCCACGTGGGGGTCGTTGTTGATGATGTTCTCGATGGGCGCGGGCGAGACGTACTTGCCCTTGCTCGTCTTGAAGATCTCCTTCACGCGGCCCGTGATCTTGAGCAGGCCCGACGGCTTGCGCTCACCGCGGTCGCCGGTCTTGAAGAACCCGTCCTCGGTGAAGCACTCCGCCGAGAGCTCCGGCTGCTTGTAGTAGCCGAGCATGGTGCCGGGCGACTTGATGAGGATCTCGCCCTCGTCGCTCAGGCGGACCTGCACCTCGGGGTAGGGCACGCCCACGTAGCCGGGCTCGCTGTGCTCCGGGGTGGAGAGGTGCGAGTACGCGAAGTCCTCGCTCATGGCGTACCCCTCGAGGAGGTTGAGCCCGAGGCGGCGGTACCAGGCGATGAGCTCGGCGGGGATGGGCGCCGAGCCCGAGCCCGCGAGGCGGACCTGGTCGAGGCCCAGGCCCTCCAGGACCTTCTTCTTCACGATCCCCGAGATGATCGGAATCTTCAGGAGGAAGTCGAGCTTCTTCGGCGGCTGCTTCTTGAACACGCCGAGCTGGAACTTGAGCCACAGCCGCGGGACCGAGATGAACAGGGTCGGCTTCGCGCGGTTGAGGTCCTTGACGAAGGTGTCGAGGGACTCGGCGAAGAAGATGTGGCCGCCGCCGATGAGGTTCGTGCACTCGATGTACGCGCGCTCGAAGACGTGGGCCAGCGGCAGGTAGGACAAGCCGCGGTCGTTCTCGGTGAACTCCAGCGCCTTGACGATGCCGTGGGCCGCCGAGCTCATGCGCTCGAAGCTGTGCATCACGCCCTTCGGCTTCCCGGTGGAGCCCGAGGTGTAGATGATGATCGCCATGTCGGCGCCGTCGCGGGTGGGGCGCTCGGCCGGCGGCTCGGTGTCCTTGATGATGTCCGCCCACTTGGGGAAGTCGGTCTTCGGCGCGAGCGTGAACGCGACCTTCGGCAGGTCCGCGGGCACGACGCCCTTGAGGCCGTCCCACGTGTCGAGCTTGCCGACGAACAGCAGCTTGCACTCGGCGTGCTCGAGGATGAACGAGACGGTGTCGGCGCTCGCGGTGGGGAAGATGGCGACGGTGCAGTAGCCGGCCATCCAGATCGCGAGCTCCGCGATGATGAACTCCGCGCAGTTCTTGCTCAGCATCCCGATGCGCGAGCCCGGCTCGAAGCCCTGGGCCTTGAGGTACGCGGACATCCGCAGCGCCTCGTCGAGGATCTGCTGGCGGGTGTAGTCACGGGTCTGCCCGCCGCCGAACGGCTGGGTGAACTGGACGCGGGACGCCTCCTTGTCCACGAGGGCGTAGAAGCTTTCGAGCAGCAGCGGTCCTTCGGCCATGAATCTCTCTCCCCTGAACGGAATGTGGCGCCCCCCGGCGCGCGAGCCGACACATTGCCCGAGGGCGCCGCCGAGCGAAAGCCCACAAGGGCTTCCGGAGGTCCCGCGGGCCCCAGGAGTGGGGGAGAGGGGTCCGTCAGCCCCGGAGCGACCGCCAGGGGGCCGGATCGACGCCCGCGCGGTCCAGCAACAGGGCCAAGCGTTCGCTCGCCTCGGAGCGCCAGTGGTCGAGGCGGGGATCGGCGAGGAGCGCCGCCGGGCCCTCGGCGGGGTCGATCGCGGCCCGCCCCCCGAGGAACAGGCCGCGCAGCGCGCCCGACATGCCCCCCATGACGAAGCCGTGGAGGTAGTCCGTGCCGGGCCACAGGGCGGGGTGGCCGGGGTCCCAGACGGCGAGGTTTGCTCGGGCGCCCACGTCGAGGACGCCCTGGCGGAGCGCGGGGTGGGCCTCTCCCGGGACCTGCCAGACCGCATCCAGGAGGCGCTCCGTGCGACCGGAGACCTGCTGGGCGCCCACCTGCTCGATGCGGCGGGCGCTGAGCAGGCGCGCGCTGCCGAGGGTGCCGTCGGCGAGGAAGTGTTCGATCTGGGGGGAGAAGGAGGTCGCGTAGGACGGCCCCCAGGCCATCAGCTTCATCTCCCGCTGGACGTCCATCGTGTCGTTGCAGGCGCCGCAGTCGGTGCCGAGGGCCAGGGGGATGTCCGCGTCGAGCCAGGCGCGCTCGGGGGCGGGGAAGCCGAACTGCACTTGGGACCAGGGGCAGTGGACGAGGCGGTGGCGGTCGCCGTCCAGCAGGGACAGGTCGTGCCGGCTCACGAACAGCCCATGCACGAGGAACAGGCGGTGGGCGGCGTCGAGGACCCCGTCGCGCTGGAGTCCCGCGACCGGGGACGCTCCGTGGCGGTCCATGGCCCGCTCGTACTCTTCGATGGACTGGGCCACGTGGACATGGATGGGGAGGGAGTGATCCGCGGACGCGCGGGCGATCCGGCGCCAGAGGTCTGGACTCACGGTGTCGGTGGCGTGGGGTCCGAGGGCCACGCCGATGCCGTCGCCGAGGAGCGCGGCGTCGTCGGCGAGGGAGAGCGTGAGCTCCCACTGGGACTCACACTGGCTCACGCCCGGGCCCGCCAGATCCTGGAGCGTCGGGGCGACGACACCTTCGAGGCCGGTGTCCCGCAGGGCCTGCACGATCTCGTCGCCGAAGTAGTAGTGGTCCCAGACGCAGCCCACGCCGGAGAGCAGCGACTCCACGGCCGCGATGCGGGAGAAGGCCCGCACGTCTCCCGGTTGCAGGTGGCTCTCCAGGCGGAAGTACAGCTCCTCGACCACGTTGCCGCTGATGACCCGGGGCGTGGCCAGGCCGCGGAAGGCGCTCATGGCGAGGTGCGTGTGGGCGTTCACGAAGGACGGGGTGACGATCGAGCCGGTCAGATCGGTCAGGTCGTCCCCGCCGTCGGGGAAGCCCTCGTCCCAGGGCTCCAGGACGTCGACGATGTGGGCGCCGTCGATCGTCAGCTCGGCCGGGACGAGTCGGAAGCCGCGGGCGCCGTCCCCCAGGAGGACGCGGTCGGACCGGAGGCGCCAGGGCGAAGCAGGCATCGGCCCCCAGGATAGGGAAGGGGACGATGAAACGCTGGCGTCCCCTCTGGGACCACCTGAGGCTATGGTCCGCGCCGCCTCGCGCCGAGCGACGCGCGCCGACCCGGAGAACCCATGTCCGACTACTACAAGGCCGACCACCTCGCCCGCTTCGGCGAGATCTCCCAGGGCAACCCGGACCTCGCGAAGAAGTTCTTCGCCTGGTACGGCGCCACCTTCGAGGACGGCGCGCTCACCAAGCGGGAGAAGTCCCTCATCGCCTTGGCGGTCTCCCACGCCGTGCAGTGTCCCTACTGCATCGACGCCTACACCACCGGGTGCCTCGAGGCGGGCAGCGACCTCGAAGAGATGACCGAGGCGGTGCACGTCGCCGCCGCGATCAAGGGGGGAGCCGCCCTCGTCCACGGGCTCCAGATGCTGGAGAAGGCTGAAGAGAGGGGCATGTAGTGGAGGGCCTGCCGATCCTGGACGGGGTGGACCTTCGTTCGCCCGAGGCCGGGCCGAAGCCGACCCGGTCGCTTCAGTCGCGGGGCCTCGACCTGTCGCAGCCCGCGGCGCAGCTGGAGCGCCTCGACAGCCTCGCCCTGTCCACCGACGCCGACTTCGACGCCTACGCGGCGGAGGCCGGGTTCACTCCGTTCACGCCGGCGCCGCTCGACATCTTCCAGATCAACGTCGGCAAGCTCTGCAACATGACGTGCCGGCACTGCCACGTGGACGCGGGGCCGGACCGCACGGAGAACATGACACTGGAGACGGTGGAGCAGTGCCTCGCCGCGCTGGACCGGACGACCGCGCACACCGTGGACATCACCGGCGGCGCCCCCGAGCTCAACCCCCACTTCCGCACCCTCGTGGACGGCTGCGTCGCGCGCGGCAAGCACGTCATCGACCGCTGCAACCTCACCGTGTTGCTCCTCCCGAAGCTGAAGGACCTGCCCGAGTACCTCGCGGACCGGGGCGTCGAGGTCGTCTGCTCGCTCCCCCATCACCGGGCGCGCAACACCGACGCTCAGCGGGGCGACGGCACCTACGAGAAGTCCATCGAGGCGCTGCGCCGCCTCAACGCCGTGGGATACGGGCAGGGGGATCCGCAGCGGGTCCTCACGCTCATGACGAACCCCGCAGGGGCGTTCCTCGCGCCGGACCAGGCGAGCACCGAGCTTCAGTGGAAGCGGAGCCTGGAGCGGCATCACGGGGTCACGTTCGATCGACTGATCGCCCTGAACAACATGCCGATCAGCCGCTTCCTGGAGTGGCTCGAGGAGACGGGGAACCTGCAGGGCTACATGCAGAAGCTGCTGGACGCCTTCAACCCCGGGGCGCTCGCCGGCGTGATGTGCCGGAACACCGTGAGCGTGAGCTGGGACGGCCACATCTACGACTGCGACTTCAACCAGATGCTCGACCTGCCGGCGGTGGACCGCGCCGGGCGGGCGCTGCACGTGTCCGACTTCCCCACGGCGACGACCCAGGACCGCACGATCGTCACCGCCCGCCACTGCTTCGGCTGCACGGCGGGGGCTGGCTCCTCTTGCGGAGGGGCGACGGCCTGACGTCGCGGGAATCGCGCGGACTGCGCGCGCCTCGTTGAAGCGCCGTGCCGCAAGGCCGATGATGGAGGTGGAGTGTTCGACCTCACCGCCACGGCCAACGGCTTCATCTTCACGTGCTGGGTTGCCGGCGAGGACGGGGTCCCAGAGGAGGTGGACGACGCCCCCGGGTTCGCCAAGGCCCAGGACGCGTTCATCGCGCGGGTCCAGGAGGTCTTCCGCGGGCGCCCCGACCTGCTGCGGATCATCACCTTCCTCGACAACGGCCTCGAGGTGCGCCTGCACTGCGGGCGTGGCTTCGTCGACGAGGACAGCGAGGTCTACTTCTTCGGGAGTGTCCAGAACGAGGACGACCAGCTGATCCTCGAGATCTCCACCGAGGAGGTGCTGCTGGGGGCGCGCGCCGGACACGAGGCCCTCGACGTGGTGGTCCACGAGCTGGTCCACGTCCTCGATCACCTGGACGATCCGCAGGGGATGCTGCCGTTCATGGACGGCGACGAGCGGCGTGAGTGGGTGCGGCTGCGGGATCACGAGCGGGAGAAGATCGAGGACGGCGCCTCGGCGCTGGACAAGTACGCGCTCACGAACGACATGGAGTTCCTCGCGGTCGCGGTGGAGACGTTCTTCGCCCGGCCCCAGGCGCTGGCGATCTCCAGCCCGAAGCTGTTCCAGCTCATCGACCGCTACTTCCAGGTGGAGCCGGAGGAGGACGCGATCACCATGGCGGCGGTGCGGCCGGTGAGGTCGCCCACGACGAGCGAGGAGACCGTCACGCTCGTGATGCCCGGCGTGGACACCGAGGCCAACTGAGCCGCGTCCGGCGCCCCCCGTGGCGCTCCGTGGCGTGCGTACACTCCCAACTGTGTCCGTCCCCGACTCGGTGCGACTGCGGGACTTGATCCGCGGCGCCCTCCGCCTCGCTCCGAAGGCGCCGCGTGCCGCTCACGCGATGCTCACGGTGGCTCGGGGTGACCCGGACGTGCGCCTCTCCATGGGGACGTGGGTCGAGCGGAACGCCCGCCGGCACCGGGACGCGCCGGCGCTCTACTTCGAGGACGCGACCTGGACCTGGCGGGAGCTGAACGCGGCGGCGAACCGGTGGGCGTCGGCCCTGCGTGAGCGCGGCGTGAGCCACGGGGACGCGGTCGTGCTCCTCATGGAGAGTCGGCCGGAGCTGCTGTTCGCGGTGGTGGGTCTCGCGAAGCTGGGCGCCGCGGCGGCGCTGGTGAACACGTCGATCCGGGGCGACGCGCTGCGCCACTGCGTCGAGGTGGTGGCTCCGAAGCTGGTCCTGGTCGGGGACGAGCTGGCGGGGGCGTTCGGGCAGGTCCGGCGGGACCTCAGCGTGAGCGCGCTCCGGGTCTCCGACCCCTGGGCCCCCTCGGGGGACGGGCTCGGGGCCGACGATCTCGTGGAGTCCGCACGCTGGGCGCCGATCACGAACCCTGGGAGCACGCGCCGCGTCCGGCTGGGCGATCGGGTGTTCACCATCCCCACCTCCGGGACGACGGGGCTCCCGAAGGCGTCCGTCATGTCCCACATGCGGTGGGTGAAGGCGGCGGACACGGCGGGGCGGGCCTTCCTCGATCTCCGGCCCGGCGAGGCCGTCTACTCGGCCCTGCCCTTCTTCCACAACATGTCCCTGACCATCGGCTGGGGCGCGGTCGTGGCGGCCGGGGCGGCGTTGGCCATGCGGCGCAAGCTGAGCATCTCGGAGTTCTGGGCCGACTGCCGGCGCTACGGCGTGGTCGCCTTCCCCTACATCGGGGAGCTGCCGCGCTATCTCCTGTCCGCGCCGCCGTCGGCGGGCGATCGGGACCATGGGGTGCGGGCCGTCGTGGGCGTCGGCATGCGGGCGGACGTCTGGAGCCCCTTCGCGGACCGCTTCGGCATCGACGACGTGTTCGAGATGTACTCTGCGAGCGAGGCGAACACTGCGTTCGTGAACCCCCTGGGGATCCGCGGCAGCGTCGGGTTCTGTCCGGGGCCGCACGCGTTGTTGGCGTGGGACGGGGAGCGCGGGGAGCCGCGACGGGACGCCGGCGGCCGGTACGTGCGCGCGCGGCGGGGCGAGGCGGGGCTCCTGATCGCGAAGGTGTCTCCCCGCTACCCGTTCGACGGGTACACGGACCCCGCCGCCTCCGAGAAGAAGCTCCTGAGGAGTGTGTTCCGAGGTGGCGACCTCTGGGTCGACACGGGGGACCTGCTCCGAAAGATCGGCTGGGGTCACGCCGTGTTCGTGGACCGGGTGGGGGACACCTTCCGGTGGCGGTCGGAGAACGTGTCCACCCTCCAGGTGGAGCGCTCCCTAAACACCGCGCCCGGGGTGCGCGGCTGCGCGGTGGTGGGGGTGGAGGTGCCGGGCGCTCCGGGGCGGGCCGGGTTGGCCGCGGTCGTGGCGTCGGGCGGGCTCGACGTCGGCGGGATCGCCGAGCACCTCTTCGCGGAGCTTCCGGAGCCGGCCGTCCCCGTGTTCCTGCGGGCGGTGGACGCCCTGGAGACCACCGGGACCCACAAGCCGCGCAAGGGCCGGCTCCGCGCCGAGGGGTGGGAGGCGGCGGCGTGGGTGCGGCTTCCACGGACTCGGGCCTACGTGCCGCTGACCGAGGCGATCCGGGGGCAGCTGCGCGCAGGCAGTCTCCTGTTCTGAGCCGGGCGCGGACCCGCTCCGGGCGCCGCAGGTAGCCTCTCCTCGTGGACGACACTCCCCAGTCCTTCTGGACCCGCCCCTACGACGGCGACCCCACCCGCCCCGGCCCCGCGACGAGCCGCGCCGGACGCGTGCTCCGGGGAGTCCTCACGGCCCTCACGTCCTTCAACAACCTGCTGCTGCCGCCCCTGGCCACGCTCATGCTCATCGAGCACGTCTTCCCGCCCGAGGCGGCGGCCCGGGCCCACGGGGAGATGTTCGTGCTGTGGTTCTGTGGGTTCTTCGGCGGCGAGTGGCTGCTGGGGCTTGCCCTGGCGAAGAGCAAGCGCGCCTACCTCTGGAACTTCTGGCTGCTCGCCGACTTGTTCTCCTCCATCCCCTTCAACTGGCTCTTCCAGGCCGGGCGCTTCGTGCGGTTCGCGCGGCTGACGCGGTTCCTGCGGCTGGGCCGGCTGCGACACCTGCGCCGCATGGCTCGCATCGCCCGCTTGTCGCGGATGAAGCTCGACGTGGGGCGGGCGCTCCGTGCGATCGGCCTGGTGTCGACGCTCTCCCTGTCGGGGGCCATGGCGCTGAGGGTCGCGGAGCCGGAGCTCATCGAGGGCCTGTTCGACGGGGTGTGGTGGGCGCTGGTGACCATCACGGCGGTGGGCTACGGCGACATCGCCCCCACGACGGTGCCAGGCCGGCTGGTGGGGATCGTCCTCATCCTCATGAGCCTCGGGGTGTTCGGCTACGCGGCGGCCCTGGCGTCATCGGCCCTCGACCACGGGGACCGCCTGAGCAAGCAGGCGGAGATCATCGCCGCCATCGAGGCGAGCGAGGCCCGGACGGCGGACCGCATCGCCGAGCTCGAGGCGAAGGTGCGGGCGCTCGGCGGGGAGTAGGGGGCGCTCAGGCTGCCGAGCGCTCCCGGGAGACGCCGCCCCCTGACAGCCATGTGGGGCGAAGTCGTTTAGGCTGCGCCCATGGTGTCCTACAAGCTCTATCGAATCCTCCACATCGCGTCCATCGTGCTCGTGTGCATGAGCGTGGGGGGCCTGTCGTTCCATGCCTGGCTCGGCGGGGACAAGGAGGGCGCGGGCACAGCGCGCAAGCGCCTCCTGATGCTCCACGGCATCGGCATGTTCCTCGTCCTGGCCGGGGGCATGGGCGCGGGGGCACGGATGGGGGCGATCTCCTCGGAGAACGGTTTCGCCTCCTGGATCTTCTTCAAGCTCGCCATCTGGGTCGCCGTGGGCGCGCTGCCGGCGCTGCCGTACAGCAACCCGAAGCTGGCGGCGGCCATGTTCGTGGCGCTGCCGGCGCTGGTGCTGTTCGCCGGGTGGGTCGCGGGTGGCTTCCTGCCGCTGCTCCAGTGACCGGGACGCTTCCGAGCGGCACAGCCTCACGCTCCGGGCGGGCTGCGTGAGTCGGGCGTGAGCGTCGACGTCCTCCTCGTCGTGCCGCCCTGTGCGAGCGCCGCCCTTCCCGTCCTCGGGCCCTCGATCTTGCTCGCATCGCTGCGGGAGGCCGGATTCTCCGCGCATGCCCTGTACGCGAACCTGGAGTTCGCGGCGCGGGTCGGCTTCGGGCGGTACCGCCGCTTCGCCTTGTCCGTGGAGCGCCTCTACGGAGAGATGCTCTTCGCCGAGGCGGCCTGGGGCGCGCCCCTCGCGGTGGAGCCCCGCGAGTTCAGCGACCGGGTCGATGGGATCACCCTCGAGGACTTCACCGAGGCCCGGGCCGAGGTGCCGGCGTTCGTCGAGGACGTGGCGACCACGATCGCGAGCCTGGAGCCCCGCATCGTCGGGTTCAGCTCGGTGTTCCAACAGACCATCGCCTCCGTGGCGCTGGCGAAGGCGGTCCGCACGCGGCTCCCCGACGCCGTGCTGCTCCTCGGGGGAGCCAACGCAGCCGCGCCGATGGGGGCCGCCATCGCTGCCACGACGGACGCCTTCGACCACGTGGTCTCCGGCGAAGGCGAGGTCGGTCTCCCGGACCTGGTGGGCCGTATCCTGGGCGGGGATGCGCCGACGGAGCGCCTCGTCACGATGCCTCGGGTGCCGTCCATGGATCGGGTGCCCACGCCGGTCTTCGACGACTTCTACGCCCAGGTGCGGCCGCTGATGGCCGCGGACCGCCTGCCGGACGGGCTCCCCGTGGCCCTGCCGTTCGAGTCCTCGCGCGGCTGCTGGTGGGGGGAGCGCTCCCACTGCACGTTCTGCGGCCTGAACGGCCTCGAGATCGCCGAGCGGGCGCACCGCCCGGAGCGGGTGCTCCATGACATCGAGCACCTCGTGGACACCTGGGGCATCAGCGAGCTGAGGGCCTCCGACGATCTGATGCCCGTGAGGATCCAGCGTGAGGTGCTGCCGGAGCTGGCTCGGAGACAGCGTGAGCGCGAGACGCCGCTGACGTTCTTCTACGAGATCAAGTCGTCCATGCGCCGCAAGGACCTGCGCCTCCTCGCCGACGCGGGCGTGACCCAGGTGCAGGCGGGGCTCGAGTCCCTGTCCACCCGCACCCTCAAGGCGATGCGCAAGGGGGTGACCGGTCCCATGAACCTCGTGTTCCTGCGCGAGGCGCGGGCGGCGGGCGTGGATCCCCTCTGGAACTGGATGGTCGGCTTCCCCGACGACGAGCGGGAGGACTACGACGCGTTCCTGCGGGTCGCGCCGTTCCTGCACCACCTGCGCCCTCCGGTGGCGCTCGCGCCGGTGCGGGTGGACCGCTTCAGCCCGTACCACAACGACCCGGGCGCCTTCGGGATCACGGATCTCCAGCCGCTCTCGGGGATGGCGCGGGTGTGGCCCCCAGAGGCGGACCTGCACGGGATCGCCTACCACTTCACGGGTTCGATGCGGTCGCCGTACCGCAGCTCACGCCGGCTCGCGGCGCGCATCGATCGGTGCCTCTCCGAGTGGTCCGAGGCCTGGGCCGCAGGGGTTCTCTGCGCGGGCGAGGATCAGGAGGACGGCAGCCTCCTCGTGCGTGACTCACGCCGGGTCGCGAGCGAGCCGGAGGTGCGGCTGTCCCCCGAGGTGGCGGGGCTCCTCCGAAGGCTGGAGAAGCCGACGCCCTACGAGGAGGCCGAGGCGGACTCGCCCGTCCCCGCGTTCGGCGGGTTGTTGTCCCGCGGGTTCCTCGTGCAGCACGAGGGGGTGCTCCTCTCCGTCGTGGTGCGGCAGGATGGGTGACGTGAACCGCGCACTCCCCGCCCTGGTCCTCGTGGTTGCCCTGAGCGCGCCGGGCTGCGCCAAGCAGTGCAAGCTCACGCTCGACAGCGCAATCACCGAGGACGTGACCCTGACCACCGTGCAGGTCCGCCATGAGGGAACGACGATCTGGGGCGGCGAGAACCTCCTCGAGCGCCCCCTGGAGCCGGGCACAACCCGGATCCTCCGCCTCCCCCAGAGCGCGCCGTGGTCGCTGGACCTGCGGGCCGCCGACAGCGTGAGGAGCTGGTCGCGCCTCGACGCTCTCGTGTGCGACGTCCCCGATGAGCAGCTCACGCTCACCCTGACCGACGCGGACCGGGACCAGCCGTGTACTTGGACGCTCCAGAACGAAACCGGGGGCGACCTGGACCGCGCGCTCCTGCGGCCCGAGGGGTTCGCGCCCTGGACGCGGGATCTCCTGGATGGAGCCCTGCTCTCCGGGGAGGCCACCACCTTCGTCGTCGACGACGAGGCCCATCGCTGGGAGCTCCAGGCGCGCGCCGGCGACGACACCTGGACGGTCACCGATCTCGGACGGTGCGACGCGGGCGCCGAACAGACCATCACCCTGACCACCGCGGACGGGTCGTGAGCGTGCGTGAGTCGCGGACTGCGCTGCTTCTTGTGGCCGCCGTGGGCTTGCTGGCGGGCTGCCCCGAGGAGCCCGATGCGTGCCTGTGGACCGTGAGCAACGGGGTGGGCTCGGTGGACGCGCCCGCGGACCTCGCGGGGCTCTTCCTCCGCGAGCCCGGAGGGGACTGGGGAGACAACACGCTGGGGGACGCGGGCCCGCTGCCCTTCGGAGAGAGCTGGAGCTTCCTCGTCGCCCCGGGCACTCCGACCCTGGACCTGCGGGGCGTGGACGGGGAGGGGACGTCCTGGAGCCGCTACGGCGCGGAGACCTGCGTCGACGGGGAGCGCTTCCAGACCACGCTCACGAGCGACGACCTGGACGTGCCGTGTACCTGGACCATCACCAACCAGGTCGGCGACAGCTCGGTGAACTACGCGCTGCTCGACGTCTGGGCCCGCATCAACGGCTCCGCCGAGTGGGGTGGGGGGCTCCTGACGGAGACGCTGCCCTTCGGCGAGAGCGTGGAGATCCAGGTGGAGACCGGGTGGTCGTACGACCTGTCGGCCGCGGACCAGGACGCGATCTTCTACCTCGCGCTGAACGCCGTGGAGTGCCTCGACGGGGAGGACCTGTCGACGACGCTCACCCTCGCGGACGAGGCGCCGCCCTGCACCTGGCAGGTCACGAACGCCATCGACGGCGACCTCGGCCCCCTACGGATCACCGCGCTCGCGGTGACGGTCTCCGGAACAGGGCAGACCCAGGTCTACGAGCTCACGAACGCCCTCAACTTCGGCGACACCACCGACGTGCCCTTCTTCCCCCGGGCGCTCTGGGATCTGCAGGCCATCGACGAGCTCGGCCAGACGTACTCGTACCCCGAGTCGGCCCTGTGCCTGGACGGGGGCGAGCTCTACGCCCTCGACGTCGTCTGGGAGCACGTGGACTGAACATCCGGGGCGCCGCTCGCCGGGGATCTCCGCTGAGCGTCGCCCTCCGTGGTCTCAGGTCTCCACGACTTGCAGGGTGTGGCACTCGAGGCAGCTCGGCGCCTCCCAGCGGCGAAGCATCCGCATGAGCGCCTTGTCCGGGACCCGGGCCTCGCGGTCGGCGTTGCGCTCGAGCAAGACCAGCAGCGGCGCCTCCGTCGCCACGATGCGCACCGCGGCGCCGTAGTCGACGGCGAGGCTCACGGCGCGGTTGCGCAGATCGCGCGACAGGTTCGTCGCGTTCCAGGCGAAGGGCTGCTTCGCCCGGAGGTGCTCCTTCGCCCGCTCCCGCGCCAGGCGCACGACGGGGCCCTGGTCGTCGCCGTGAGCGACGCCGAGCTCACGCCGGATCCCGTCCAGGGAGACCACCGGCCCGTCCCAGTGCTCGGCGAGCCAGGTGTCCTTGCCCGAGCCGGGCAGCCCGCTCATCACCACCACCTCGCCCCAGGTGTCGTCGAATGCCGGAGCGGCGAGGGGCCGGTCGTCCCGCGCGGAGCGGAGGCGGGCGTGAGCCGAGGCAAAGGGCCACGGTCCGTCGAGGCAGCCCAGGTCCTCGGCCGCGAGGCGGAACAGCGCGTTGTTGTCCACGAGACGCTGCTGGTCGGCGCAGGTCCGGCCGAGCCCGTCCGCGAGGTTCACGGTGGCGAGCAGGTCGGGGCGGAGCACCTGAGAGAGGAGCGCGAGCTTGAGCTGGGCGTCGTCCCGGTCGATGGCGAAGAAGGGGACCTGGTGCGTGAGCACCAGATACGCGATGCGCTCACGCCGCTCACGGGGGAGCCCGGCCCGCCAGGCCATGGCCCGGGCCGCCCGCGCTCCCCGCGCGCTGTGCCCCGGGGATCGGATCCGGCCGCCGTCTTCGCGGGTCACCTGCGGCTTGGCGATGTCGTGCCACAGACACGCGATGAAGAGGTCCTCCCGGAGGGTGGGGTCGAGGGTCTGCCACCGCGGGTCGGCCTGCAGCGCCGTGAGCACCATGCGCGTGTGGATGCCCACGTCTCCCTCGGCGTGCCACTCGGGGTCCTGGGGGCAGTCGTCGAGCCGGGCGACCCCCGGTAGACCGACCCAGTCGTCCCACGCGTAGGGCGTGAGCGCCGAGCCGTCCGGCAGCGTGATCGGCGTGAGTGCGAAGAATGGGTCGCTCACAGAGGCACCCCCGGTGTGAGCAGGGTGCGGGTGGGGTCGTAGAGGTCGACCCCGTCGGCGAGCTGGTTGGGGATGATGGGCCGGGCCAGCCAGTGGGTCCCCGACTGCATCACGGTCTGAAGAAACGAGGACCGCACGAGCTTCAGACGCCGCTCTACCACCCCGTCCCGCTCCACCTTGAGGTACAGCCCCTCGGACAGCCCGCTCCGGTCGGACTCGAGGAGGACCCGCTCGGGATCGAGCCCCTGCGCCTCCGCAAGGGCGCGCAGGGTCTCCGCCCAATGGTCCGACTGCCAGAGGGGTTGCCGCACGAGCTCCCACAGCGCGTCCAGCGACGTCGGCGTCCCCGCGAACACCACCGGCACCGATACGACCGGCAGCTCGGCCAGGAGAGCCCGCCGGGCGGCTGTATCGAGGAACACCTCCCGCTCCCGGTCGAGGACGTCGAACTCCAGGAACAGGTGGGGCAGGCGGTCGTAGAAGATGGTGTGCCGCGCGAAGACCCACTCGCCGTACATGACGTAGCGGGCCCCGAGCACGGCGTGCAGGGCCCGGGCGTGGCAGGTGGCCCAGCTCTTGAGACGCGCGAAGTGCTTCTCCCGCCCGCCGCCCACGAGGTAGTGCCCCCGGCTCTGGAGGAGCAGCTCGCCGTCGTCCCCGAAGCTCACGGCTGCGTTCGCCCCGTCGATCTTCTCCTCGGCCACCACGTACGCGCCCGCCAGCTCCGCGAACGGGACGTGGTGCGTGTCGTCCCCCACTTGGAGCCGCGACGACTCGAGGTGGGGGGTGCGGGGGTACTTGCGGAGGCCCATCGCCGTCATCAGGTGGCCACGGCGAGGAAGTGGCCCCGCACGGAGCGGACGGTCACCCGCTCGGCGCCGGCGTCCGTGAGGAGCCGCGTGAGGTCGTCAGCGGAGAAGAGCTGGATGTGCTCGGGGTTGTCGTCCGGCTGGCTGGGGACCGAGGCGACGACGAAGCGCCGCGCCACCCGCACCGCCTCCCGCGCCGCGGCTGCGGGGTCGTGCAGGTGCTCGAGGACCTCCAGGGCAGTGACTCCGTCGAAGGAGTCGTCGGGCAGATCGAGGGCGGTGATGTCGTCCCGTCGGACGGACAGGCGGTGAACTCCGCCCCGCGCCACCGCCTCGAGCCGGTCGGCCCGGTAGCTGTCCCGCTCCACCGCCACCACCTCGAGGTGCTCCATCGTGTCGAGGAGCGGCCAGAGGAACGTGCCGCGCCCCGTGCCGAGGTCGAGCAGACGGGTCGGGTACAGCCCACGGAGCGCGCCCAGCGCCGCGCGCACCCGGGGCAGCTCGGCGTTCCGCTTGAACGCATGCAACCGCAGCCCCTCGGCCCGACCCCAGGCCACGAGCTCCTCGTCGTCCAGCGCTGGCGCGTCGGGGCGGCTCCCCCGTACGCACGCGGCGGCGAGAGGGACGTAGTAGGTGTCGCGCATCGCTGGGTCATACCAGCCGAGCTCGCCGAGAGCGCGCGCCCCGGGGCCATCCCTGCCAGGGACCCCTCGAGGGACGCCCTCCGCGCCGCTCAGCCCATGAACGCCTCGAACCCCCCGGTGCTCGGCGCCGTGGGTCGCGCCCCGATCTCCGGCAGGTCGATCTCCCGCTGCTCCGTGCTCCGCCGCCACAGCGCCCCGGGGACGTTCCGGTTCGCCTCCGTCTGGATGGACACGAACAGCTGGGCTCCCTGCACGTACTCACGCAGTCGATGGAGGCTGGTCAGGTCCTTGAGCTTGCCGGCGAGCACCCGGCGCCGACCGTAGAAGCGGCGATACGCCCGGCGCTGGGCCTCCCGCAGCCAGGTCTCGTCCTTCACGTAGGGCATCGCGTCGCCGAACTGGAGCCGCGTGTACCTCTGCCAGAAGTCCCCATCGAGGAGGCCCGTCTCGATCATCTCCTGATAGAGCGGGGTCCCCGGGAGGCCCAGCGTTCGCGAGAACGACGCCCAGTCCAGGGGCATGCGGCAGGCCAGATCGATGGTCTCGTCGGTCTCTTCTTGGGTCTCGCCGAGGTAGCCGAGCATGAAGTAGCCCCGGGTCTCGAACCCGATGCGCGCCGCTGCCCGGAACGCGTCCTCCACCTGCCGCAGATCGACCCGGCGGTTCATGCGCTGGAGCACCGCGGGGCTCCCGCTCTCGATGCCCATCTGGAGCCGCTTGCAGCCCGCCCGCTTCATCAGGCGGAGCAGCTCCTCGTCCACCAGATCCACTCGCGTCCGACAGGTCCACGGGATGGGGCTTCCCATCGCGATGAGGCGCTCACACAGATCACGCGTGCGCTCCCGGTGCACGGTGAACGTCTCGTCGAAGAAGATCAGCTCCTTGTACCCGCTCGCCACGAGGAAGCGGATCTCCTCGGCCACGGACTCCGCCGACCGCATGCGGAACGCGGTCCGCTCGCCCACCTGCCCGCAGTAGCGGCACGAGTACGGGCAGCCCCGGACGGTCGTCATCGTGGCGAAGGGACGGCGCACCGTGATCGCGCGATAGTGGTGCACCGGGAACAGCTCACGCGCTGGCCAGGGCAGGGCATCGAGGTCGTCCACGGACGGGCGGCCGGGTGCGGCGGTCGGCACGCCATGGACGCGGGTCCATGTCCCTGGAATGCCGTCCAGCGGTCGCCCGGCCTCGACGGCCCGCACGATGGCGAGCAGGGTCTCCTCGCCGTCTCCGACGACCGCTACGTCGACGCTGTCCTGCTCCATGGACTCGGCCGGGTAGGCGTTCATCTGGAACCCGCCGACGGCGACCACGATGTTCGGGCTCACGCGCTTGACGATGCGGGACAGGGCGACGCACTCGGGCCAGTCGATGGTGGTGCTCGTGAGGGCGACGAGGGCTGGGCGCAGCACCCGGATGCGCGCCTCGAACTCCGCGTAGCTCAGGAGCGGCGAGGCGGTGTCGATGGCGTGGACGTCCGTGTACCCGTGAGCCCGCAGGTACGCCGCCAAGGACGCGATCCCCAGCGACAGGTACCGCCCCAGGACCTTGGTCCGCTTGCGCGGCACGGGGTGGATGTTGATCTCCTGGTGCGGCTGCACGAAGACGACGGTCGGTCCGCTGCGTGGCTGGGCCATGGTCCTCCCCAACTGGATGGACCCACGCTACGGCGGTGCACCCCCCCGACCCGCGGGGTGATGATCGCCTGATCGAACCGCACCCGGTCCCGCACTGCGCTGTCGAACCGAGGTGCTCAGCCCAACCTGCCCTCGCGCCCTGGCCCGCGCATCAGGTGCGCAGCCGCGTCGCCTCGGCCCAGGGGTCCGGCGCGTCGCGCACTACGTCGAACGTGAAGGGCAGGGCGAGCTCCGTGACGAACTCGGGGGGGGCGTCCGTGAGCACGAGCTCACGCAGGAGACTCACGGCGATGGGGTACCACCGCGCCGCCTCTCCTTCCCAGGGGATCTGGACCCGGCGGGCCACCCCGGCGGCGCTCGCGTCCGCGCCACCCTTCAGGAACGCGATCTCTTCGTCGAGGATGCGGAGGAAGTCCGCTTCGCTGAACCGCCCGTGGTGCACCTCGGCCCAGAGCTCCCAGCGCGACCGCTCCGTCGTCGCCAGGTCGTCCATCACGCGGACGAACACCGGCTCCCCCCGGCTGTCCCGCAGCGTCGCGGGCAGGGCCACGCACCCGTTGCCACCGAGCCAGTCAGCCAGGTACTGGAGCGCTTGGAAGACGTTGTAGCGGACCTCCTCGGGGTCGTCGTTGCGGATGACCGGGGACACCTGGAGATCCGCGGCGAGCACCGCCCGGAGGTAGTTCGGGTCGTCCCCGTCCAGGCCGGGCACGTCGTCGCCGAAGACGAAGGCGAGGAGCTGCTCCTGCTCGAACGGGTCGGGGACCAGCGCCTTGACCAACGCGGCGAGCGTGCCGTCGGCGGGGTCCGCCTGACGGCGCCGGAACGCCTCCACCAGGGCGATCCCCACCCGCACGAAGTCCGGGTGTGCCACCCAGAACCCCGTGAGCCCACGCCGGAGCTGGGTCACCACGTCCTTCACGTAGCCCACCATGCTCACGCGGTAGGAGTCGGGGTTCCCCTCCTCGAACAGGATGCCGTACATGCCGCCGATGCTGATGGCGCCCATGGGCGCGAGCTCGTCGGCGAGGAGCACGTGGGACTCGCGGATGTGGCGGATGACGATGTCCGGGTCCGCCTTCACGGGGATGCGGTAGTTCGGCTCGTTGCGGTACAGGCGGGCCGTGCTCCCGAGGAAGTCGTGCCAGCCGAGGCTCCCCCCCACGAAGTGGCGTCCCAGAGCCGCCGCCATCGCCCGGATCCGGAAGATGGCGCGGGGGTTCTCGAAGACGAGCAGGACCCGGACCGAGCCGCGCTCGTAGCCGGGGTGCCGCGCCGCGACCTCGTCCTCGGTGGCCTCGATGAGGGCCCGCAGGTACGCCGCTTCCTCCTCGTTCTCGAGCTTCGGCACGTAGAAGCAGAGCCCCTCGGGCCGGTCCCGGTTGTGCCAGACGTGCTGGACGAGGTCGAAGAGGTGGAGCGGCAGGGGCGACTTGTCGAGGAGGTGGGCGCCGTCGGGCAGGGCGAGGCCGGGCACCCGCTTGATGGGCCGGCTGCGCTTGTCGTCGGCGAGCTCGTAGAGCTTGCCGCGCCGCTCGTCCTCGAACCGCAGCGTGCCGTCGAAGCAGCCGACGAGGTTGTCGCAGGCGAGCAGGAAGCTGCGCATGAGCGGCGTCTTGCTGTCCTCGTCGTCCGCGCCCCAGCGGGGGACCTGGCCCGACGCCTCCACGAGCTCGGCCACCAGCGGCGGCTCGTCGGAGCGCACCCGGTGCAGGGCGTTCATGGCGTTGATCGCCATCTTCGGGGTGTCGGGGGGGCCGAACAGCGTGACCTGCTCGCCCTGGAGCCAGTCGGGGATGGAGACCGTCGGCGCCGCGATCGAATCCGCGTCCGCGAGAGGGCCGAGCACGACGCGCCCGTCGCGGTCTGCCAGCCCGAAGGGCGACGGGTACGCGCCCGACCCCCAGGAGATGCCCGCCCCCTCACGCGCGCAGCGCGCCACCTCGGAATCCAGGAAGGCCCGGTCGACCTTGCGCTGCTCCAGCACCGCCGAGAGCTGGGACCGCGTCCGTCGGTACACCGCGCACACGAGCTGGAGCGCCTCGTCGGTCTCGATGCGGGGGAACTCGGCCCGCAGCCCGGCCTGCACCCGCAGCCCGTCCACGGCGTCCACCGGCTCGGCGTCCTCCCACAGGCGCGCCAGGAGCGGCGCCGGCAGGAAGTCGAGGTAGGCAGGGACATCGACGGGCATCAGCGGGTCCTTGTCTGGATGGGGAGCTTCTTGAGGCTCTGGAGCATGACCCACCCCGGCCCCGTGAGCTCCGTCATGAACAGCCCTTCGCCGCCGAACAGCATCTTGCGACACCCCCCGACGCCCCGGATGTCGTAGTCGATGCCCGCCGAGAACGCGGCGAGGTTGCCGGTGCTGACCAGCAGCTTCTGTCCCGGCTTCAGCTCGCGCACGTGGAAGTCTCCCGCCCCGTGGACGATGGCGATGCCCGTCCCCGACAGCTTCTGGAGGAACAGCCCCGCGCCGCCGAAGAACGCCGCGCCTGCCTTGCGGGCCATCGTCACGTCGATGTTCACGTCACCCAGGGCGGCCACGAACGCGCCGCTCGTGCAGACGATGCCGCCCCGGTCCAGGTCCCACGTCAGGAGGCGTCCCGGGGAGTTGTTCGTGAGGACCACCTCGCCGCCGGGGCCCTTCGCCCGGATGCGCGTGAGCGCCACCCCCTCGCCGCTCATCATCCGGGACACGGCCTTGCCGACCCCGCCGGGCACCTTGAGCTGCCAGTCGACGCGGTCGTTGTAGGACATGAGCGAGCCGTTGCTCGCCCAGATGACCTGGTCGCGCTTGAGCTGCAGGGTGACGAACTGGGCGATGGTGCCGTCGACCGAGATGCCCTCGACGTAGTCGGCGAGCTCCTCGATCTCCAGCTGGCGGAGGGCGGTCAAGGCGTCAGTCATGGCGCGTAGTACACCAGAGCGCCCGGGGTATTGCGTAGGGGCCGGGATCAGGGCTGCATCGGCCCCCGAGCGCTCAGTGCCCGGCCTCGTCTCCCCAGATCTCCTTCAGTCGACGGTCCCGCCCACACCCGAGCCGGTAGCTGCCGTAGCGCACGGGGTTCGTGACGTGGAAGTTCTGGTGATACTCCTCGGCCCGCCAGAACACCGCCGGCGGCTCGATCTTCGTCACGAAGGGCTTGCCGAGCTTCTCCTCGTGCTCCTTCTTGCTCGCCTCGGCCTTCGCCTTCTGGCCGTCGTCCATGGGGAAGACCGCCGACCGGTACTGGTCGCCCTTGTCGCAGAACTGGCCGCGGGCGTCGAAGGGGTCGATGTTGTGCCAGAAGGTGGACAGGATCTGCTCGTAGGTCACGACCTTGGGGTCGTAGACCACGCGCACGACCTCCGCGTGGCCCGTGTCGTCGTAGCCGACCTGCTTGTACGTGGGGTTGTCGAGCTGGCCGCCCGCGTAGCCCGAGACCGCCGAGATGATGCCCTTCTGCCCATCGTAGGCCGACTCGAGGCACCAGAAGCAGCCGCCGGCGAGGAGCGCGACCTCGTGCTCCCCCTGGGTCGACGCCGGGGCGATGTTCGTCGCCAGCTCCTCGGGGGACGTGGGCTGGGTCGCTTCTCCGGCGGTGGCGGACGAGCCTCCGCAGGCGACGAGGAGGGCAAGGGCGGCGAGCAGGACAACGCGAACAAGGGACATGAAGCCTCCGAGTGGGGGTGTGTCGGGCTCTATCCTTCCATGCGTCGGCGGTTACCTGCCTCTATCCTGCGAGGCCGATGGCCCGCCCCCGCATCAAGATCTGCTGCATCTCCAGCGAGGACGAGGTCCGCGTCGCCGTCGACGGGGGGGCGGACCTGCTCGGGTTCGTCGCGCCACCCTTGGGCGGTTTGGGGGTCATCTCCGAGGACCGCATCGCCGCGCTCGTGCCGCTCGTGCCGCCCGGCTGCGTCGCCGTGCTCCTCACCGGCCACCAGGACCCCGCAGACATCGCCGCCCAGATCCACCGCACGCGGCCATCCGCGGTGCAGCTCGTCAAAGCCACCTCGCCCGCCACGCGCGCGGGACTCCAGAGGGCGTTCCCCGGCGTCCGGTTCCTCCAGGTCGTCCACGTGGGGGGCGAGGAGTCCATCGCGGACGCAGTCGCGGCGGCCGAGCACTCGGATGGGCTCGTCCTGGACAGCGCCGTCCTCGGAGGCGATGCGCCGCAGCTCGGCGCCACCGGCAACACCCACGACTGGGGCATCTCCGCCCGCATCGTCGACGCAGTGGACGTCCCCGTGTATCTCGCAGGGGGGCTCAAGGAAGAGAACGTGGGAGAGGCCCGGCGCACCGTCGGCTCCTTCGGCCTCGACCTGTGTACGGGCGTGAGGACGGACGGGGCCCTGGACCCCGAGAAGGTCGGCGCGTTCGTCCGCGCCGCGCAGGAGGTCGCGTGAGGGACGCACTGCTCGCCATCGTCGGTGGACTCACGCTGCTCACGCCGGCCCTCGCTGCGGGGCAGGGGGGCACCCTGCCGGTCTCCACCTACGACGAGGCCCAGCTCTACACCCACATCTCCCCGACGATGGGGGAGGGAAAGGCCCAGAACCAGCCGACCATCGTGAACGGCTGGCTGCTGTTGGCCGGCAACGGCACCTTCGAGCTGTGGGACATCGCTGACCCCTTCGCGCCCACCCTCCTCTCCGCGTTCGAGAGCGAGCACAACATCAGCGAGGCCGAGTCTCACCAGGTCGCCGTCCGCCACACCGCCGACGACCGCTGGCAGGTGGTCACGATCTCCGGGGTGGGCGTGGACCTGTGGGACATCACGGACGCCACCGCTCCCGAGCTCCTCTCCGCAATGCCCCTCGAGGGCATCGACTACGGCGACAACAGCGAAGCGGTGTGGGGCGTCGCCTGGCAGGGCGACACCATCTGGGTGGGCGGCACGAACACCGGCCTGCACGTCGTGGACGCGTCAGACCCCAGGTCCCCTCAGCTCATCACGCGCATCCCGACCACCGAGTTCGGCGGCATCTCCGCCGGGCCCCTGTGGGCCATCGGCGACCTCCTGGTGGTGACGACCCCGAAGAACCACGGGGGCATCGTCACCCTGGACATCGGGGATCCCCACGCGCCCGCCGTCCTCGACTTCGAAGTCACCGAGGACAGCTACATCGGCGGGCTCTACCGCACGCACCTGCACATGCTCTCGCCGTTTCGGACCTACGAGGTGCTCGAGGATCCCTCGGACATCCGCCTCGTGGGCTCCTTCGAGACGCCCGAGACCGAGTACGTGACCTTCGGGGACGGCAAGGCGTTCGTAGGTCGCCTCCGGCCCAACCCCGGGGCGCTCGAGCTCGACCTCGCTGACCTGGGGGCCTACGAGGAGCTCGCCTACCACGAGGGCCGCCGCGACGACATCGCCCAGGGCTTCTTCACCGACGACCAGTTCACGATTCCCATCGGCAACCTGCTCGTCCTCGCCGACGACGAGGTGCGCTACGGCGCCGTGCTCACCGTCCGCGACACGCAGTCCGACTCGGTGCCCCCGCGCGTGAGCGCCATCCGCCCGGCCGACGGCGCCACTGGCGTCGCCACCACCACCCGCATCGGCGTCTCCCTGACCGACCAGGTGGAGCTGCGGTCGGTGACGCCCGAGACGCTCATCGTGCGCCCCGTCCTCGGCGGTCCCGCCGTCCCCGGCGACTGGGACCTGACCCAGACGGTGCTGGGCTTCTCGCCCCACGAGCCCCTCGCCGTCGACACGGCCTACGAGGTCGTCCTGCCGGCGGGCGGGGTCACCGATCTCTCGGGCAACCCCCTGGCCACCGAGGCGCGCTCGGTGTTCACCACGGGGGACGGCAGCCTGCCGCCGACCTGCGGGATCCTCGGGGTGACGCCGGTGGAGGTCGGCGCACCGGTGACGCTGGACGCCGAGGCCGCCCTGGGCGTCCGCTGGTCCTGGGACTTCGGAGACGGCTCCCACACCGAGCCCGCCTTCGACGGCGCCGCCACCCACACCTGGGACACCCCGGGGCGCTGGCCGGTGACGCTCACGGTCCACGGCAAGTCCGGGGCGCGCTCGTGCACGGCCATCCAGATCGTGCACCGGCCCCTGCTGGAGACGCCGCCGGCCAACGGCAGCTCCATCGCCGTGGACACCGTCGCGGGCCGGGCCTGGGTCGCCAACCGCGACGCGGGCACCGTCACCAGCGTGCAGCTCGAGACCGGGGACGTCCTCTGGGAGGTCCCAGTGGGGGAGGAGCCCACGTCGGTGGCGCGCACCGAAGGCGGCGTCGTGGTGGCGCTCTACGGCGAAGACGCCCTGCTCGTCCTCGACGACGACGGCGGCGAGGTCCGGCGCATCGAGCTCGGCTGGGGCATCGCCCCCTGGGGCGTCGCTGTCATCGACGGGGTTGCTGCGGTGACCATGGAGGGCGCCGCCGGCATCCACGGGCTCGACTTGGAGACCGGGGACCCCGTGGGCGGCATGCGCATCCCGCCGGACGAGGACGGCCTCACCTTCCGGCCTCGCGGCGTGGCCATGCACCCGGACGGCCGGATGATCGCGAGCCGCTTCCTGTCGCCGGCGGACCACGGCGAGGTGGTCATCGTCGACGGCAACGTGGCGACGGGCGTGCCCCTGCGGGACGACCCCGGACCCGACACGGACACCTCCGGGCGCGGCGTCCCCAACGCGCTGGCCCACGTGGCGCTCTCCCCCGATGGGACCCGCCTCGCGGTGCCGTCGAACAAGGCGAACGTCGGGCGCGGGCTGGCGCGGGACGGCGAGCCCCTGAACCCCCAGAACACCGTGCGCTCCATCGTGTCCTTCGTGGACATCGACGCGCGGACGGAGCTGACGGACCTGCGCCAGGACCTGGACGACCACGACAGCCCCTGGGCCGTCGCCTGGTCCCCCCTCGGAGACCTCGTGTTCGTGGCGTCCCGGGGGACGAACCGGGTGGACGTCCTCGACGTGGACGCCGGCCGCCAGGTCGCTGGCTTCGCCACGGGACGCGCGCCCACCGGGGTCGCCATCGCCGGGACGACCCTGCTCGTCCACGACAGCCTGGACCGCACGCTGACGATGCTCGACGTCTCGGGCCTCCTCGACGGCACCGACGCCGCCGCTCCCCGCATCGGCACGGTCTCGCTGGTGGCCGAGGAGCCCCTCGCCGCGGACGTGCTCGCGGGCAAGCGCCTCTTCACCAACGCGAGCACGGCGGAGATGAGCCAGGACGGCTACCTGTCCTGCGCCACCTGCCATCCGGGCGGCGGCAGCGACGAGCGGGTGTGGGACTTCACGGACCGCGGCGAGGGCCTGCGGAACACCATCGACCTGCGGGGCCGCGCTGGAACCGAGCACGGGTTCGTCCACTGGTCGGGCAACTTCGACGAGATCCAGGACTTCGAGAACGACGTGCGCAGCCACTTCGGCGGCAGCGGGTTCATGGAGGACGAGGACTTCCTCGCCACGTCGAACACCCTCGGCGAGCCGAAGGCGGGCCTCTCGGTGCGCCTCGACGCCCTCGCCGCGTACGCCGCCAGCCTGGACCGCTATCCCCGGAGCCCCTATCGCTTCCCGGACGGCTCGATGACCGAGGACGGCATCGCGGGGCGCCGGATCTTCGAGCGGCTGAACTGCGTCGAGTGCCACAGCGGTGAGCACTTCACGGACAGCGCCACGGGGGCGCGGCACGACGTGGGGACCCTGACCGACGACTCGGGCGGGCGCCTCGGCGAGCCGCTCGACGGCCTCGACACGCCCACCCTGCACGGGCTGCATGCCTCGGCCCCCTACCTGCACGACGGCCGCGCCGCGACCCTCGAGGAGACCCTGCGCATCGAGGGCCACGGGGACGCGCAGGGCCTGAGCGACCGGCGCATGGAGCAGCTGGTGAGCTACCTGCTCCAGCTCGACGGGAGCGTCGACGAGCCCGTCGATGGCTGTGGCTGCGGGGTGAGAGGCGGCGACGTCCGCGACTCACGGGGCTCACGGTTTGCGCTCCTCGCGCTGGCCACGATGGTGCTCGGGCTTCGTCGGAGGCGCGGGTGAAGCTCGCCACCCTCGTCGACTGCTCCACGGAGGTCGGCGCCACCCGGTCCCGCAAGAAGAAGACGGCGGCCCTCGCCGCGCTCATCGAGCAGACGTCGACCGAGCTGCTCCCTACCGTCGTCGCCTGGCTGTCGGGTGAGCTGCCCGAGGGGCGCATCGGCGTCGGATATGCGGCCATCTGGGGGACCCTGAAGGAGACGACCGGCGCCGAGCACTCATCGCTCTCCGTCGAGGACGTGCAGGGCGCCATCACCGCCATCGCCGGGGCCTCGGGGAAGGGGAGCGTGGGGCGCAAGCGGGGCTTGCTCGCCTCGATCTTCGAGGCCGCCACCGAGCCCGAGCGCCAGTTCGTCGCGGGCTTGCTGTCCGGCGAGCTGAGGCAGGGGGCCCTCGCCGGGGTCATGGCGGACGCCCTCGCCACGTCCACCGGGATCGACCTCGACGTCGTCCGCCGCGCGGCGATGCTCGCCGGCGATCTGTCCCGGGTGGCCCGCGTCGCCCGGAGCGAGGGGGAGGCCGGCCTGCGGGCCTTCCGCGTCGAGGTGTTCCGCCCGCTCCAGCCCATGCTCGCCCAGACGGCGGAGACGGCGGAGGACGCCCTGTCGCTCCTCGGCGGCACCGGCGTGTTCGACTACAAGCTCGACGGCGCGCGGATCCAGGTCCACAAGGAGGGCGAGCGCGTCCGGGTCTTCACCCGCGGCCTCAAGGAGGTGACGCGGGCGGTGCCCGAGGTGGTGCAGCTCGCCACGAAGCTGCCCGCCGAGCGCCTCATCCTCGACGGCGAGGTCATCGCGCTCCAGCCCGACGGCCGCCCTCACCCGTTCCAGACGACCATGACCCGCTTCGGCCGCAAGGTGCAATCGCGGGTGGCGGAGCTGAAAAACGACCTGCCGCTCACGCCGTTCGTCTTCGACGTGGTCCTGCGGGACGACGACGAGCTCCTCGACGCCTCACTGGCCGAGCGCGCCGCGGCCCTGGATGCCCTCGTCCCCGCCGCAAACCGCGTCCCGCGCCTGGTCACCTCCGACGTCGCCGAGGCGGACCGGTTCGTGGAGCAGGCGCTGGCCGCCGGCCACGAGGGCGTGATGGCCAAGGAGCCAGGCAGCACCTGGGAGGCCGGCGCCCGGGGCCGCTCCTGGCTGAAGCTCAAGCCGTCCTGGACGCTGGACCTCGTCGTCCTCGCTGCCGAGTGGGGCAGCGGGCGGCGCTCGGGGTGGCTGTCGAACCTGCACCTGGGCGCGCGAGACCCGGCCGGCGGCTTCGTGATGCTCGGCAAGACCTTCAAGGGCCTCACCGACGCCACCCTCACGTGGCAGACCGAGCAGCTCCTCGCTCGGGAGGAGCGGCGGGATCGCCACGTCGTCCACGTCCGCCCGGAGCTCGTGGTGGAGATCGCGTTCAACGAGATCCAGACGAGCCCGCGCTACCCCTCGGGGCTCGCCCTGCGGTTCGCGCGGGTCAAGGGGTACCGGCCGGACAAGACCGCCGCCGAGGCCGACACCATCGAGGTCGTACGGCGCATCCACGCCGGCGAGCTCACGCTGCTGGACGCCCTGCACCGCGCCCAGGGCTGAGGCCCCGCCGGGCGCGAGCCCACCACGGCTCTACCCCTTCACCGCCCTCACGAACGCCTCGGGGTCCGGCAGGATCAGCAGATCCCAGGTCTCCCCCAGCCGCGTCTCCAGCGTGAGCCGCTCGCCGGACCGGGAGAAGGACTCCGCGTCGCCCCGCGGCAGGGACAGGGACCCCTTCACGGTCTCGGCCGCCTCCTTGAGCGTCCCCACGTCCGGCGTCCCCTCGTCGCCGGCGAGATCGAGCAGCCCCTGGCGGTAGGCCGCCTTCAGGTTCACCGCCACCTTCGCCGCCAACCCCGCGAACACGAGCGCCAGCACCGTCGCCGCCACCTCGAGCCCCACGACCGAGCTCGACCGCGCGCCGGCGTGCCACGTCCACGCCCAGATCTCGACCGCGATGGGCACCACGAGGGACACCCCCGCCAGCGCCGCCACGAACAGCGCCGGCCGGTACTGGGTCATCCCTCCCTGGCCCGCCTCGATGAACACCACATCCTGCGTCGTCACGTACAGGTTGCCGATGCGGATGCCCTCGGCGTCCCGCAGCTCGCATCCCCCCTGCCACGTCACCATGCTCATGCCTTGCTCCCACGCGGGTCCGTCCGCTCTCCGAGTATGGGGTACGGTGCGCCGCGAGGGGCCCGCTGCCCCAAGGGAGGACACCGTGAAGCTCATCAAGTTCCTGTTCATCGGCCTCGTCGGCCTGCTCGTCCTGCTCCTCGTCGTCGGCATGGTCCTGCCCAACGAGTACGAGGTCACCCGCTCCACGAACATCGAGGCGCCCCCCGTCATCGTGTACGGCCAGGTGAACGACCTGACGAAGTGGGAAGCGTGGTCGCCCTGGAAGGAGCGCGACCCGGGGATGAAGATCACCTACGGGGACAAGAGCATCGGCGAGGGCGCGAGCTACTCCTGGACCGGCGACGTGAGCGGCAGCGGCACCCTGACCATCATCGGCGCCGAGATGGGCTCCCGCATCGACACGCGGGTCGAGTTCGACGGCCAGGGGGAGGGCAACGGCTTCTGGACCTTCGAGCCCGACGGCAACGGCACGAAGGCCACCTGGGGCATGAAGGGCACGATGCCGAAGCCCATGGGCGGCTTCATGGTGGGGATGATGGACGGCTGGCTCGGCCCGGACTTCGAGCAGGGTCTCGCCGGGGTGAAGCGGGAGGCCGAGGCCGAGGCGAAGCGGAAGCCCGCCGTGGGCGCCGCCCTGGAGCAGGCCGCCAAGGAGCTCGGTCAGGAGATGGGCAAGGCCATGGAGGAGCTCGGCAAGGCCATGGGCGAGGCCGGCAAGGCCATGGGCGAGGCTGCTGAGGCCACCGGCGAGGCCGCGAAGGCGACCGGCGAGGCAGCGAAGGCCGCCGCGGGCGAGTAGTCCCCGAGAGCCCTACGCCGCGGGCTGCCTCGACAGCACGTCCGCGACGAGCTCGTTGCTCAGCGCCTCCTCCTGCTGGAAGTGGCGCATGTGCAGGATCGACACCGTCCCCACCTCGGCGAGCGTCTGCCCGTCGAGGGTCTCGCTGTACTTCTCGGGCTCGAACACGGCAAGGGCCGAGCGCTCCTGGGGCCGATCCATGAGATCGAGGAGCGCGTCCAGGCTGTTCATCTTCATGTAGGGGCAGGTGGCGCAGCCGCCCTCCACCGAGCAGCCCTCGCCGCCCGCCACGCCGGGCACCAGCGCGAGCTCCGGGTCGTCCACCTGGGTCACCGCCTCGGACGCGACGGGGAAGATGATCTCCACCTCGTAGCCGTCCTCGCCCGCGATGCGCTCCTGCACCGCCCGGACGATGGACGTGATCATCCCCGCCTCGGTGCCGAGCACGAAGCGCAGGCGCGCCTTGTCGCCGCTGGCGACCGCCGCGTCCAGCTTGTCCTTGATGAAGCCGAGGATGTTCGCGGTGGAGCCCACCACGCCGCGCCCCTCCTTCTGCCGCTCCAGGGCCAGGGCGAACATCTCGCCCGGCACCTCGAGGTGGGCGCTCACGTAGGCGTCGTCGTAGTCCGCGCGCACCTGAGCCGCCACGTCGGCGCCGAACATGTGGTGCACCACGCACATGCCTTGGCGGAACACGTGGAAGCGGTCCAGCAGCTCCCCCACGGAGGCGGCGTCGTGGTCGGGGTGGATGGCCTGGACGGCGGCGTCGTCCATCGTGGCGAGCTGGGCGAACAGGGCCTGCAGGTTCCGCCCCATGTACGTGTCCGGCCCGAACCACACGTGCACGTCGGGGATCTGGGCGGCCGCGGCGAGCACCGTGGACACGACGTTGGATGACGTGCAGGTGATGGTGGGGACGAGGTGGTGGGCGTGCGCCTTCGTGCGCAGGGACGTGTTCACGTACACGACATGGAGCGAGCGGGGCTGCTCCGACGCCTTGCGCAGATACGCCGCATAGGCCGGCGCCTCCGCGGACTCCGCCAGCGAGCAGCCGATCTCCCGCTCGTCGACCCGGTAGACGACGACGTCCTCGTGCCCGGACGCATCGAGCATCGCCCGGACGTTCTCCGACATGAAGTCCACGCCGAGGACGTAGATGGTCCCCACCCCGGCCTCGGCCATGCTGACCGCCGCGTCGGCCATCTTGAGCGAGTCGGAGATGGCGATGTGGGGCCAGTCGCAGGAGGTGAGCACGCCCTGGAGCTCGGGGTCCATGTAGTAGTGCGCCACGACGCCGGCGTTGAGCCGCGCGAGCGAGGCCCCGAGGCGGTCCACGTCGGCCGAGTCCGGCTCGAGGAAGGCGGCCTGGGCCTCGGCGAAGGAGCCTTGCGGGGTGAAGCCGTCGGCGGTGATCAGGAGGCTGGGGAAGGGTGCGCTCGTCATGGCGAGGGAGGTTAGCCCGTCCGCCCGCTCCCAACGACCGTTCGCGGCGAGCCGCTCGTCAGCACGCGCCGCCTGGAGCGCAGACCGCGCCCTCGGGGAGCGCGACCCCCTGCTCGTCCAGGTAGGCGCGGACTCCGTCGACCACCGGATCGGCGGGCGCCCAGCCCCGGGTGACCAGGGTGAGCTGGTCGCCGAGGCGCAGGAGCAGGCACGGGAAGCCGGTGATGCCCCAGGCGCGGGCCTGGGAGAAGTCGCGCCACGCGCGCGCCTGGCCGACGTCCTCCATCGCCGCCGCGGCCACCCCCGCCGGGTCGTCCACCAGCCCCGTCAGAAGCGCCTCCCACGTGGACGGGTCCACCACGTCCACGTTCTCGGCGTAGAAGGCCTCCTGGAGGCGGTGGAAGACGGGCAGGGCCGCCGCAGGCGCGAGCTCCCGGACCGTCGCCACGAGGCGCGCCGCGGGCTCGGTGTCGTAGCGCCAGCTCGAGGGGCGCTCGAGCCCCGCGAAGTCGAAGGGCTGCCCCGACGCCTCCCCCACCTGGGTCCAGCACCCCCGCAGGAAGTCCGCCATCTTCGGGGTCATGGACTCGGCGCTGTCCCCGGGGCGCAGCCCGCCGTTGATCACCGTCACGGGCAGCGCGAGCTCGTCCCGCAGTCGCTCCACCGTCGGTGCAAAGCCCCAGCACCAGGAGCACATCACGTCCGCGACGTAGATGAGCTCCGCGTCCGCCTCCGCCACGCTCACTCCCACTCCGGGGTCCAGAACCCCGAGCCCACCTCGCCGCCGAACATGACCCAGTCGGGCTGCCCGGTGCGGCTGGAGAACGGCATCACGCCGTAGAGCAGGGCCTCCTCGCCGCGGGTGGTGGTGATGAAGGCGTCCAGGCCATCGCCGCGCGGGAACACCCCGTACATGGCCGACTGGTCGCCGCCGTCGCCGCGGATGGTCACCGAGCTGTCGTCCCAGGTGGCGTTGACGCTCGGGTTCACCGTGTCCGCGTCGACTCCGACCCAGATCAGCTGGCGCGCCGCCCGGAGCTCGTCGGTCAGCTCGCTCTCGGTGACGATGCACGCGTGCCCGTTGCCGAGGACCTGCCAGAACGAGGACAGGTAGGCGACGTAGACCTGCACGTCCTCGTCGTCGTCGGGAGTGACGAAGCAGAAGGGCCGCCGGAACGCCTCGTTGAAGGGCCCGTACTGGCCGGGGAACTTGCCGTCCTGAGGGCCGTGCTCGAGCGGCTGGGCGCGGTCGACCTCGTAGTGCAGGCCGTCGATGTAGACATCGGTGATGCCCTTGTCGTCCAGGGCGACGGAGTCGAGCACGAGGCTGCGGACGTTGTCCGTGTCCAGCTGCACGCTCGACCCGTCGACCGTCGAGCTCACGACCACGTCGCTGTCCGTGGACTCCGCGGAGCGGATGGTCACGTACGAGTGCACCGACGAGTAGGAGGGCAGGGGAGAGCGGAAGGTGAAGTCGAGCTCGTAGGGGTCGAGGGTGTGCTCCTGCGCCCAGGAGATCATCGGCTCCCAGTCGACGCAGTCCGCGCCCGGCTCGTCCCCGTCCGCGTCCCACCAGTGTCCAGCGCCCGGCTGCTCGTGGTACTGCAGGTCGTCCGTGATTGGCTCCACGAGGTCCCGCATGGTGCGGCCCTGGCTCACGGGGACGTTGTTGTCCGCATCGCCGTGGATGATGTAGACGCCGCGGTTCGCGAGGTTGTCCACGTACTCGCGCGTGTCGCTGTGGGCTCGGCTGCGGGCCCGCGCGCCGGTGGGCCGAGACGACGCCGACGGGTAGTCGTAGAAGCTCTGCCAGCCCGCGGACGGCGCGAGGGTCGCGAACCGGCCGGGGGTGGTCACCCCCACGTGCCAGGTCCCGTGCCCGCCCATGGAGTGGCCCGTGAGGTACTGCTTCGTGGGGTCGGTGCCGAAGACCGCCTTCGCGTCGTCCATCGTGGCCAGTGCGTTGAAGCGCCCCCACTCCTCCCAGTCGAACCCGAAGGGGTGCCGGTTCGTCGGCGCGATGATGTAGGCCCAGTCCTTCGACGAGTACGCCCCCGACTGGCCGCGCCCCTGCACCCCGGCGCCGTGGAGGCTGAGGATGAGTCCGTACTGCTCGTCGGGATCCACCTCGACCGGCGGTCGGACGCCGTACTGCTGTACCGAACCGTCGATGGGGGTGAGGAACGTGCGCCAGTGGTTGGCTCCCACCGCGCGGAGGCCGAGGCTGATGTTCTGCTGGTAGCTGAACTCCATGGTCCGCGACCCCACCTGGAGCACGACGGGCCACGTCGTCTCCGCATCCACCTCCTCCTGGGTCGCGGCGCGCTTCGGCCGGAGCAGGAAGGGGACTTGGGTGGAGGCGCCGGCGCCGATGGAGGGCACCATGTTCACGGTGGCTTCGAAGTAGTCGTTCTCCACCACCCGCGCGACCACGTCGAGGGCGTTGTGCTTGGTGAGGTTGAGGACCGGAGCGCCCAGCCAGCGCTCGGATCCGTCTCCCACTACGAGCTCCGGGGCGGTCAGGTCGTGGGGGCTGATCCAGAGCTCGTCCTCGGTGCGCCACACCTGGAGCACGCCGTCCCGGCCGCCGATGGCCTGGGTGACGATCCGGGCTTCTTCGCTCCGGGGCAGCATCGGGACCCGCGTGCGTCCGTCGTTGTAGTAGTAGCCCGTCTGGCGCTGGTCCCCGACCCAGCTGCGCCACGAGCCCGACGTCCGGAGGATGAGCCGCTCGTCGGGATCGAAGGCCCGCTCCGTGACCACGTAGAAGAACTGGGCGTTGTAGGTGCCCGCGTTGCCGTCCCCCTCCGCGTGGGAGACCTCGAGCCAGTAGGTCCCGTTCTCGTCGGTGCCGCTCGACGGGCGGTCCAGGCCGCCGTCCTCGATGTCGGGGAGGATCACGTCGTTGCCTGTGTCGTCCAGGATGCCGACCCACAGGTCCGTCTCCACACGCTCGGGCTCCGTGTAGGGAGCGAGGGGGCCCTCGGCGGGCGGCTCCTCGATGGGGGTCTCGGGCTCGGTGGGGCAGCCGACGAGGAGGGCGAGGGCCACGAAGGGGAGCCACCGGAAGGAAGCGAGGGAGGGAAGGGGAGTGCTCCGCATGGGCGGCAGTGTAGACGCGGGGCCGGCCGGGCCCCGGGCCAGATTCGGCCTCCTGGACGGTGTCGTTCCTGCGACGATCTCGACTGGACGGTGGCGCAAATCGCGGCGATGGGCTACACCACGCTCCCCCATCGCTGGCTACAGGAAGTCGGCGGGTGAGGTTTAGAGAGGACCCTGATTCGATGAGTAGCAAGCTGTTTTGTGGCGGCCTGGCCTGGGCCACCACTGATGACTCCCTCCGCGCGGCGTTCGAGCCGTACGGCGAGGTCACCGAGGCCAAGGTGATCCTGGACCGTGAGACCGGTCGCTCCCGCGGCTTCGGATTCGTGACGTACACCGAGCCCGACATGGCCCAGACCGCGAAGGACGCGATGGACGGCGCCAGCGTCGACGGTCGCACCATCCGCGTCGACATCGCCCAGGAGCGGCGTGGTGGCGGCGGCGGCGGTGGTCGTGGCGGCTACGGCGGCGGCGGCGGTCGTGGCGGCGGCGGTGGTCGCGGTGGCTACGGCGGCGGCGGCGGTGGTCGTGGCGGC